>Ga0114934_10000348_pt1 | contig 28973 bp, 34 predicted proteins | sample 4SBtaG_2_FD_99695 | JGI IMG/M metagenome (GOLD analysis project Ga0114934, IMG submission 99695) | Deep subsurface microbial communities from Kolumbo volcano to uncover new lineages of life (NeLLi) - 4SBTROV10_white metaG | ecosystem: Environmental > Aquatic > Marine > Volcanic ...
AATGGAGAGCCTGTCTCCTATATCCGGAACAAAAAGGAATTCTGGTCGAAGACCTTCTATGTGGACCCTCGGGTCTTAATCCCGAGACCTGAAACCGAGACAGTTGTAGAGGTTGTAAAAAAAAGACTTGAAGGGCGCGCCATACACACAACCATTGCCCTCGCCGATATCTGCTGTGGAAGCGGGGTTCTCGCCATTGCCATTTCGTCTTTTGTCAATGCAAGATCACTCCTCATCGATATCGATCCCGGGGCCCTTGCGGTGGCCCGGAAGAATTGCGAGACACACGCTGAAGTAGGCACATTTTCACTTGCATGCTGCGACCTTTTCAATGCCTTTCGTCCACTCCGGAACTTCGACCTGATCGTTTCCAATCCCCCTTATGTCAAACGGGACGATCTTCCGAGTCTCCCCGACGGCATCAAGAAATTTGAGCCTGTTCGGGCACTGGATGGTGGATCCAATGGCCTTGAAGTCCTGCAAAGATTAATCTCACAGAGCCCCGGCCACCTCAGGGAAGGCGGGCTTTTTGCAACTGAGATCGCCCCGGAGCAGGCAGAAGCCGTTACAAAACTTATCCACAATACCGGATCCTACAGCGATATACAGGTTGACCTGGACCTCGCAGGGCATCCACGGGTTGTATCGGCATGGAGGAACTAAATGGATAAAATGATCATTCACGGAGGCGAGCGTCTCATCGGAGAGATCCAAATCGGGGGCGCAAAAAATGCTGCGCTTCCCCTGTTCATGGCCGCGCTCCTCACTGATGAAGAGATCCGCCTCCACAACGTCCCTGCCCTGAGGGATGTGGACACCGTAAAAAAACTTCTGATAACGATGGGGGTAAATGTAAGACGAAATAGAACTGATGCCACCATAAGGGCTAAAAACCTCGGAACCATCGAGGCGCCCTACAATCTTGTAAGAACCATGCGTGCCTCCATCCTGGTCCTGGGCCCCTTACTCGCCAGGGCACATGAGGCCAAGGTGTCACTCCCGGGGGGATGCGCCATCGGTACCCGGCCCATCAACCTCCATCTTGACGGTTTTCAGGCTCTCGGGGCGAAAATCGACCTGGAACATGGATATATCCACGCCAAGGCGGATAAACTAATTGGGACTACGATTGATCTTCCCCAGCCCACCGTTACCGGAACGGAAAATATCATGATGGCTGCTGCCCTTGCTGAGGGGACAACTATCATTGAAAATGCCGCGAGGGAACCCGAGGTCGTCGAAGTGGGAAATTTTATAAACCGGATGGGAGGCAACATCTCTGGACTGGGCACGAAAACAGTGGTCATCAAAGGGGTGAAATCCCTCCATGGCACTGAATATACCATTATGCCGGATCGGGTAGAGGCTGCAACCTACATGGTTGCGGCCGGGATGACACGGGGGAACCTCCTGCTGAAAGGTGCCCAACCCCATCATCTTAAGGCCGTCATAGATAAGCTTATGGAGGCGGGGATGGAAATCAGGGAAGAGGATGGAGGACTCCGCTGTCTGTTGATTGGACCCATCAAGAGCGTGGACGCCAAAACCCTCCCCTACCCGGGTTTCCCCACCGATGTCCAGGCTCAGCTCATGGCCATGATGTGCTACGCCAGCGGATTAAGTGTCATCTCTGAGACCGTCTTTGAAAATCGCTTCATGCACGTCGGGGAATTAAAACGGATGGGGGCAGATATCCAGGTCGAAGGTCACAGTGCCATCATTCGAGGGAGGGGGGGGCTGAGCGGGGCTCCCGTCATGGCCACCGACCTCAGGGCTAGCGCCTCCCTTGTCCTGGCCGGGCTTGCCGCCAGCGGGACGACGGAAGTTAATCGGATCTACCACCTGGACCGTGGATATGAGCGGATGGAGGAAAAACTTAGGGCCGTTGGGGCAAATATCAGGCGTGTAAAGGCATAGTTTAACTCTTACCCTTGGGGGACTTTCATGGAACGAATCATATCTCTTAAACGTGCAACAAAAGAGACCGTCGTAACCCTTACACTGAACCTTGACGGGAAAGGCTCCTACAATATCAAAACAGGGATTCCATTTCTGGATCACATGCTCACCCTTTTTGCCGTTCATGGGACATTTGACCTTGATATCCACGCCAAAGGAGATCTGGAGGTGGATGACCACCATACTGTCGAAGATATCGGGATCGTCCTGGGTCAGGCCATCTCGAAGGCCCTAAGTGACCGGAAAGGTATCAACCGGTATGGTGAAGCAACTATTCCCATGGATGAGGCCCTTGCGGGGGTCTACCTTGACCTCTCCAATCGACCCTGTCTTTGCTATAAGGTAACCTACCTCACACCAAGATCGGGGACGTTCGACCTGGAATTGATAGAGGAATTCTTCCGGGCCGTGAGCTTCAACGGGGGAATCACCCTCCACATCCATAAGCTCTGCGGAAAAAACGGACACCATATTGCCGAGGCCATCTTCAAGGGATTTGCCAGTGCCCTCGATATTGCCACTCGGACAAGACAATCGGGTCCAGAGGTTCCATCCTCAAAGGGGGTTCTTTGATGTCCGCATTTGTTGCGGTCGTTGATTACGGAAGGGGAAACCTCCGCAGCGTTTCCAAGGCCCTTGAAGCCGTTGGGGTCAAGGTCAGGGTCGTACAATCACCCCAGGAGATTGAAGCGGCAGCGGCCCTGGTTGTTCCGGGCCAGGGGGCCTTCGATGATTGCATAGCAACACTCGAGAAACTTCGACTTCTCTCCGCCATTCAAGAATCAATACTGTCTGGAAAACCCTACCTTGGTATCTGCATCGGCCTCCAGATCCTCTATACAGAGAGCGAAGAACACGGCATCCACAGGGGGTTAGACCTTATACCCGGAAGGGTTGTGCGATTTCACGAACCCCTTAAGGACGAGTCGGGTAATAGGCTGAAAATACCCCACATGGGATGGAACCAGGTGTCCCAGGAATCCATTCATGCCCCTCTCTGGAAGGATATCCCGGACAATAGTTACTTTTATTTCGTCCATTCCTATTTCGGGGTCCCGGAACAACAAGACCTAACGGCAGGCTGGACAGAGTACGGCATCCCCTTTGCCTCTGCCATTTCCCATGATAACCTGTTTGCTGTACAATTCCACCCGGAAAAAAGCCAGAAGGTTGGATTGACCCTGCTCAGAAACTTCGGGATGTGGGTTGGAAAGGAGGTCTTTGGCCCGTGAAAACGGTTTACGTTCGTTCGATTCCTATTGGTGACGGCTATCCCCTTGTGCTCATCTCCGGCCCATGTGTTATAGAGACGGAGGAGATCGCCATGGAGACGGCCGAAGCGCTAATGGAAATCTGCGGGGAGCTTAAGATCCCGCTCATCTATAAGTCTTCCTTCGAAAAGGACAACCGGAGCACTGCGGAAAACTATCGGGGGCCCGGCCTGGAAAAGGGGCTAAGGATTCTTCAAAAGGTCAAAGAGACATTCGACATCCCTGTTATCTCCGACGTTCACAGGGTAACGGACATCCCCCCTGCAGCGGATGTGCTGGACATCATTCAAATTCCTGCCTTTCTATGCCAACAGACCAGCCTTCTAATCGCCGCGGGGAAGGCACAAAAGCCAATAAATGTAAAAAAGGGACAATTCCTTGCCCCGAATGGGATGAAGAGTCCCATAAACAAGATCATAAGCACCGGAAACGATCAGATACTCCTGACGGAGCGGGGAACCTGCTTTGGTTATTACCAACTCGTAGCGGACATGCGCGCCATTCCCATCATGAAATCCCTTGGATTCCCTGTCGTATTTGACGCCACCCATATCGTAAGGATCTACGGCGTCCCGAGCAAAGATCCCAGGGGTGGAGAGCCTGGATTTATCCCCACCCTGATCTATTCAGGAATCGCTGCGGGATGCAACGCCCTTTTCCTGGAAACCCATCCCTGTGTGGATGAGGCCCTGTGCGACGCCTCGAGCATGATACCGCTCGACCAGCTCAAACCACTGCTGAAACGTGCAAAGGCCCTTTCTGAGCTTGTGCGCTCCTGGGAGAATCAGGATGGCTAAGCCTTTACTGCCTTTCAAACAGGTACGGATATTCATTATGGACGTGGACGGCGTCCTGACGGGGGGAGGAATTTACCTCGGCAGCCAGGAGATTGAACTGAAACGGTTTCACGTCCACGATGGGATGGGCATCACACTCCTCAGGGCTGCGGGCTTGAGAATAGGAATCTTAACGGGAAGGACCTCCGAAGCCGTCACCCTCCGGAGTAAAGAGCTGGAAATAGATATGGTTTACCAGGGAAGCCAGAACAAGCTGAAAGGTTATGCCTACCTGAAGGAACGCTACAAATTTGAGGATCATGAGGTCCTGTATGTAGGGGATGATATCCAGGACATCCCCATACTCAAACGGGTAGCTATTCCCGTATGTGTCATGGATGCGGACACTGAAGCCAAGCGCTACGCCGTTTATGTCACGCAGAATAAGGCCGGAGGCGGTGCAGTTCGCGAAATTGCAAGCTGGTTTTTGAAAAATCGGGGCGATTATGCACAGGTCATAGATAAGATGCTAAATCAATGGGAAAAGGAGATTACATCGTGAAGATATTTTTAGACACGGCAGATATTTCCATTATAAAGGAATTGAAAGAAATGGGCTTGGTGGATGGGATTACAACAAACCCCACGCTGATCGCCAAAACCGGGCGAAAATTCGAGGAGGTCATAAGGGACATCTGTAAAATCATCGATGGCCCGGTCAATGCTGAAATCACATCTGCCAAAGCGGACGGGATCATTGAAGAGGCACACCAAATCCGCCGCTGGGGTGATCAAACGGTTATAAAAATACCCATGAGCCGGGAGGGCCTCAAGGCTGTATGGCGCCTTTCCCAAGAGGGTATACCAACCACCATTACCCTAATCTTTTCAGTCCCCCAGGCCATCCTGGCCGCCAAGGCCGGGGCAAGATACCTCTGTCCGTTTGTGGGACGACTGGACGATATCTCCAGCGAGGGTACTTCCCTTTTATATGACATTGCCACGGTTTTGAGCCAGTATCCTCAGTGGGACTGCGAGGTCATGGCAGCAAGCATTCGTCATCCTCTCCACGTGGTAGAGGCCGCGCGCGCAGGTGTGGACATTATTACCATCCCGCCTAAAGTCATCGATAAAATGATCCTCCATCCGCTCACTGACAAGGGAATCGCACAGTTTCTAAAAGACGCTAATTTGTGCTATTCTTAACAAGAGTTATACTTTCAAAAAAAGAGGAGGATGTGATGAAACGGTGGAAAACAAAATGGGTGGGGCTAACTTGTTTGGCTTTTCTAATTTTTGTGGCAGGGTGCTCCGGGAAATCGCATCCTAATGTTACTTTGCCTTCCGGTGTCTATTCCAGGCACCTGCTGGTGCTTCCCTTCCATGCGGTGCATTCCAATGGCACCATCGTCACATGCCCCGTCTGTGGGAAGAACAACCCCGCAGGCCCGGTCTCACCTGAGGCAGAGGGGGTACTAACCGACATGCTTGTCACAGGTCTCCAAAGACGGGGGTTCGATGTCATCCCTATGAGTAAAGTGGCCGGTGAAATCATCAAGATGGGCAGGAAAAAGGCTACCAGCAACCTCGTGGCCACGGCAAAACATCTGGCAAAGAAATTTAATGTAAAGCTCGTGGTCTCGGGAATCGTCTTTGAATACAAGACACGGGAGGGTGGTTCCCTCGGCGTGGAGAAACCAGCCGCAGTCTCTTTCAGTCTTCACCTTATTGAGGGTTCGGACGGCCGCATTCTCTGGGCCGACAGATACTACGAGGTCCAAAAGCCACTCAGTGAAGATGCCACCAATATCGGTCGTTTCCTCAAAAGGAGAGGGAAATGGGTCACCGCCCGACGCCTGGCGTACGACGGCTTAAACAACCTTTTGGACCACTTTCCGGAAATGCAATGATCCCCATCCCCGCCATTGACCTCAAGGGGGGAAAGTGCGTTCGCCTCCTGAAGGGAGAGATGGAACACGAGACGATATACGGGGATAACCCCCTCCAAATGGCAAAAAAGTGGGAAAGCGAGGGGGCAAAACGCCTCCACATCGTGGACCTGGATGGGGCGGTTGTGGGATATCCTGTTCATAGACCGGTGATTTGTAAAATCGCCAAAACTGTTTCCATCCCCGTGGAGGTGGGTGGGGGAATTCGAACCTTGCCGGACATGGAGGCCTATCTTTCCTGTGGGGTTCATACTGTGATTGTGGGCACTGCCGCATTCCTAAACCCCGAGCTCCTGAAAGAGGCAGCCGAACGCTTCCCCAATCACCTTGCCATTGCGCTGGACACTCGTGAAAACGCCATTGTGGTCAGAGGATGGCAGACGGTCACCTCGGAAGAAATCGATCCGTGGATTAAAAAGCTCAATAAACTTCCGATATTTGCTATTATCCATACAGATGTGGGACGGGACGGTACGGAACAGGGCCCCAATACCCGAACACTTCAATCTGTTCTTAAAAAAAGTACCCGTTCCGTGATAGCCTCTGGCGGGGTAGGAGCCCTAAGTGACCTCGAGACCCTAAAGAAGATAGAAACCACCCTGAAGAAAAAATTCCTTGGTGTCATCATTGGAAAGGCCCTTTATGAAGAGAATTTTTCCCTGAAAGACGCAACACGTCTTCTTGAGGGGTCCTGATGTTAGCAAAACGAATCATCCCATGCCTCGATGTCAGGGACGGGCAGGTGGTGAAGGGGGTAAACTTCGTCAATCTTGTGGAGGCGGGCGATCCTGTCCGGCATGCCAGGTACTATGACGAGGAAGGCGCAGATGAAATTACCTACCTGGACATTACCGCTTCTCACGAGGAACGCGAGATCTTCTATAATGTGGTAAATAGAACAGCCGAAGCTGTTTTCATGCCTCTGACGGTAGGGGGTGGAATACGCACGATCGACGATATCCGAAAGCTCCTGCTCGCCGGCGCCGACAAGGTTTCCATTAACACCGCCGCGGTTGCACGCCCCGACCTGGTTTACGAGGCCTCCAGGAAATACGGGAGCCAGTGCATTGTGGTAGCGGTCGATGCCAAATGGATGGGGAACCATTATGAGGTCTTTACCCATGGAGGGAGAAACCCTACGGGCATTGAAGCCATTGGCTGGTGCAAAAAGATGGCCGATTTGGGGGCGGGAGAAATCCTCCTGACCAGCATGGATCGGGACGGCACCAAGAAGGGTTACGACATTGCCTTAACCCGCCAGGTAGTAGACACCGTTCCCATTCCCGTTATCGCATCAGGTGGGGTTGGAACGCTTGAACACCTTTATGAGGGTATCGCCCTCGGCGGCGCCGACGCCGTTCTGGCAGCCTCCATTTTTCACTTCAGGACATACACGATTCGGAAGGCAAAAGACTACCTTAAAAAACGCGGAATTCCTGTTCGGATCACCTGAAGGTTTCAGAAAAACTCTAGGGATTTCTCAACAAGGTAATCGAGAATACCTCTTAAACAATTTCAGGTAGATGAGTGGGAAGTGGCGCCTTCAGAATCATGGAAAGTGTAATCGTAACAGTTGTCCCCTTGCCCTCCTCGCTCTCGATATCTACACGTCCCTGTAAGTCCCGTATATGCTGATAGACCAGCGTCAGGCCCAATCCAATCCTGTAGGGCTTTGTGGTATAAAATGGGTCCATAACCTTGTCCAGTTCCTCCGGTGGAATTCCGATCCCATTATCTTTTACTTTTATCCACAGGATTCCTTCTTCCACGTCCATCCCCGTCTGAACCTTAATTAGACCCTTGCGTCCATTGGGGATAGCTTCGACAGCGTTCTCAAAAAGGTTTGAAAAAATGTTTCTCAGGCCCTGAGGATTGGCATGGACAAGGGGAATCTGGTCATTTTGCGGGATTTCAATATCTATCTCTCTACCCGGTATTGCATCGATTAAGGATTTGTACCGATCAGCCACTTCCTGGAGCAAAACGATTAAGTCGATGTAATCATATTCCCCCTTGGAAGGCGCTTCAAATTCAGTAACCTTATCTATAATCCTCTCCAAACGGTTTACCTCTTTGATAATACGGCTGATATATTCCTGGCAAACCGGGTCGTTTAAGTGCTTCTTTTTTATCCTATAGGCAAATCCCCCGATAACGGTAAGGGGGTTGCGAAATTCGTGAGCAACCCGGTCAGCCAATCTACCGAGGGCAGCAAATTTTTCACTTTCCAGTAGCTGAAGCTGCAAGTCTCTGATGCTCAAAAGCGAATAGATCTTGGTATATAGCTCTTCCACAGGTAAGAACCTGGAGACATAGTCATCTGCTGCCAGCCCGAAGGCCTCCAGCTTTTCGACCTTTGTATTCTTTCCATCGAGAACAAGGATCAAGATACCCTGGGTCTCAATCTGTCCCTTGAGGACTTTACAGACTTCATGTGGGTCAATGTCCGGGGGCGAATCGTAAAGAACAAGCAGATCCGGCTTTTTCAAACTCGCCTGGTAAATGATTTCAGCAGTTCCACCATCCACAAGGATGGGGGAAAAGCCCCTGTCCTTCATATACTTATACAGGTGCTGAGATTCAATCGACTGGTCAAAAGAAAAAAGGATATTCTTCCTGCGGATCATAGATTTCGAACGCCTCCATACTTGATGGTAAAGACAACATTTTCTATCATCTTTATGGTTCAAAAGCAAAGTAACATGCGTTCCTGGTCTTCTATTCGACACTCCCCGATGTCTTTGACCTTGCAGTTTCAGGAACCATAGTATAAAAACAAAAAAGATATAGATAGAAAGGGGGAAATTAGATTATCCAGAATCAACCGATAAGAATAGGGTGGGAAGAGGTAAACCTCCCGGAAATTGGTGAAACAGGGGTTTTTGTTTCTGAAAAAGGGATATGTGCCGTTTATTTTGGAAACAGGAGGGAGAAAGCGTTAAAAGACCTCTTGAAAAGTAGTAAGTCACCACTTGAGTTTGAAAAAGGTTTATCGGGGTTTACCTCCATTTCTACTGAACTTAAGGAATACGCCATGGGGATTAGGAAAAGCTTCTCAGTCCCCGTAGATTTCCTTTCCGGGACCCTGTTTGAGCGTAAGGTATGGAAAGTGCTCCAGGAAATTCCCTACGGTCAGTGTAACAGTTATCAGTGGGTTGCCATTAAGCTTGGAAACCCCGGTGCGGTGCGTGCCATAGGGAACGCCGTCGGTAAAAATCCCGTCCCCATACTTATCCCCTGTCACCGAGTTATACGCAAAGATGGAACACTCGGGGGATTTTCTTCCGGTCTCCATATTAAGAGGGCATTACTTGAAATTGAGGGCTGTTATAAAAACATTAAGGAGCCTAAGTAAGGCTCATAAAAGAAAAACTCAAAGAGATGCCGGGGAAAAGGCGCGGGAAGAAATGATTAAACAATACGAAAGACAGGGTTGACCTAAGTCCATGAAAACCCCTGTAATTAACGACTCGAGCGAAATTGCCTAAAATGGATAACATATTTAACGAGTTTTTCAACGTCAAGACAAGGAAAGAAGTTGAAAAAATCATTGAAACGGCCCTCACCCCTCTCGAAGACGTGATTGTTCCTCTTCACGATGCCTTAAACCGTATCTCTGCAATTACTGTCTTAGCACCCGAACCCTTACCCCCCTTTTCAAGGTCCACTGTGGACGGTTACGCCGTCAAAAGCGAGGATACCTTTGGTGCTTCCGAGGGCTTTCCTGCGATTCTCACGGTGACTGGGAAGATCTCTATTGGAACGCTTCCCGATGCTCCCCTCAAAAGGGGTCATGCCATGGCCATTCCAACAGGGGGAGCACTCCCCGAAGGTGCCGATGCTGTAGTCATGGTGGAACATACGGAATCGCCCGACCCTTCTCTCGTTGAAATTTTCCGTCCCGCTTCGCCCCTCGAGAACGTCATTCAGGCGGGGGAAGATATCAAAAAAGGGGAAGATGTGATCATGAAGGGGCAAAGAATCCGGCCACAGGAGATGGGGCTGCTGGCTGCTCTTGGGATAACCCAACTCCCAGTTACGAAGACCCCGACAGTCGGCATCATCTCCACCGGAAATGAAATCGTCGACACGGATACCGAACCCATGCCCGGCCAAATCCGGGATATCAACCGCTTTACCTTAAAAGGCCTCGTCGAAAGGAGCGGGGGGAAATCCGTGTTTTTAGGTCTCACCCCGGATGATGAAAAGGCCATTAAAGATACCACCGAAAGGGGGCTTCCCACGTGTGACTTGCTTCTCCTGTCCGGTGGAAGCTCGGTCGGAATCAGGGATCTGACCCTAAACGTTCTGGAGAGTCTACCCGAATTCACCCTTCTCGTCCATGGGGTTGCTGTTAGTCCTGGAAAGCCTACTGTCCTTGCCAAAGTGGGTGGAAAACTCGTTTTTGGGCTGCCTGGTCACCCTGTTTCAACATGGGTAATTGCCCACCTTTTTGTTACTAAGGCCATCCACGTCCTGCAGGGGGCAAACCTTGATGACACCTTGAAATGGGAACGCGCAACCGTTACAGAGAACATTCCATCTGCGCAGGGTCGTGAAGACTTTATCAGGGCAAAGATAAAAAGGGTGGAGGGAAAAAGGGTGGCTACACCCATATTCAGTAAATCTGGAATCATATCCTCACTGGTCGTGGCCAATGCCCTGATCCGAATCCCCCTAAATTCGGAAGGGGTTTACAAGGGCGACGAAGTGGATATACTAATGCTTATATGAAACGATCCATCTATCTTTCTCTTACGCCCCCTGATGAGGCTGGGCATCGTATCCTTTCAACCCTGCCTTCACTGAACCTTCCCGAGGGCGAAACTGTCTCAACAGAAGAAGCCAATGGAAGGATCACGGTGGATGAGGTCTTTGCCCAAAGGTCTATTCCGCACTATGCCTCCGCCGCGATGGATGGCGTGGCCGTGGATGCCAAAGCCACGTTCGGGGCATCAGAATTCGAGCCCAAAGCCCTTGAGATTGGTAAGGATGCCTTCTGGATTAACACTGGTGCTCCCATGCCTGAGGGGACGAACGCTGTGATCATGATCGAACAGATTCAGGAGAAGGAACCTGGAATAATCGAACTACGGGAAGCAGCCCATCCATGGCAGCATGTTCGTCCTGTGGGGGAAGATATAATTAAAGGCGATCTTCTCCTACTCCCCAACCAGGAGATTCGGCCGCCGGATATCGCCGTACTGCTCAATGCAGGGGTTTTTTCTCTAAAAGTCAAGCCAAGACCCAGGATCGGTATCCTCCCAACAGGTTCAGAACTGGTCTCTCATGAAACAACTCCAAAACCCGGGCAGGTCTTCGAAACCAACAGCAGGATGATAGCAGCGTATGTCCGGCGGGATGGTGGTGCCCCTGTCATTCTCCCTCCGTGCAGGGACGAAACAGGTGACTTGACACATGCGATTGAAACCGCGTTGGAAACATTTGACATCCTGTTTATCCTCTCGGGTTCCTCTGCCGGCACAAGGGATTTTACACGTAGCACGCTCGAAAATCTGGGTGAGGTCTTAATCCATGGTATTGCCATGATGCCAGGAAAGCCCGCTCTCTTTTCCATCATCTCGAAAAAACCGGTTTTCGGTATCCCCGGATATCCTACGTCCGCCGCCCTTTTCTACGAAGAGATTATTCATCCTTTTCTTTGCACCCTGACGGGGAAACCCCTTCTTCCCTCCATTACGATTTCGGCTGAAGTGCTCAGGAAAATCCCTTCTAAACTGGGGCAGGAAGAGTTTATCAGGGTACGCCTGGGGAAAGTCGGCAAGCGCTGGATCGCGGTTCCTTTGCCAAGGGGGGCAGGTATTCTAAAAAGCCTGTCAGAGGCCGATGGAATTCTCAGGATCCCCATGGAATCGGAAGGCGTCTCTGACAGTGCTCCGGTCACGGTCCACCTTCGCAGGGATTTATCGACGCTCGAGGGCCAGCTTATTTTTATAGGAAGCCACGATTTGAGCCTGGATCGAGTCAATGCCCTCTTGTCCAGACGATCCTCGGGGGTTTCTATTGCCATTGGAGCGGTCGGCAGTTTGGGGGGGTTGTTTGCCCTGAGAAGCGGCAAGGCCCACCTGACTGCCATCCACCTGTTGGATCCCGAAACGCAGACCTACAATTTACCCTATATAAAAAGATATCTCCCTTCCCGCAAAGTGCGGCTTGTTCACCTTCTTAAACGCACGCAGGGGCTGATGGTCCAAAGGGGCAACCCAAAAGGGGTTACCTCGATCAGCGATCTGATACGAAAGGATATTAGGTTTGTGAACCGCCAGCGTGGGGCCGGGACCCGTGTTCTGCTTGACTTTTTTTTAGCAAAGGAGGGCATCTCCACGGATAACGTCACGGGGTATACGAATGAAGTCGCCACTCATGCCATGGTCGCGGCAGAGATCCGCGGGGGTATGGCCGATTGCGGGATGGGTATCCAGGCTGCTGCCCAGGCCCTGGAACTCGATTTCATCCCCCTGGCCAAAGAGCCCTACGATCTTGTAATCCCTGAAGAATTTTTCGAAGACTGGCGAATGAAAGCCCTCCTCGAGGTTATCCGTTCCGACACCTTTAGAAACATTATCCAGACAATGGGGGGCTATGACCCGTCTGAATGCGGGGTTGAAAAACCGATATGAGACATGAACTCAAAGATACCTATAACCGTACGATCGACTACCTGAGAATCTCCATTACCGACCATTGTAACCTGAGGTGTTTATATTGCGTAACCGATAATGTCACCTGGGTTCCCCATGAAGAGATCATGAGATTTGAAGAGATTGTTAAGATTGTCGACCTCTTCGTAAAGGAGGGTATCCGAAAGGTCCGGATTACCGGGGGAGAACCCCTTATGCGAAAAGGGCTTCCTGACTTTATCTCCCAGATTTCCAGGATCGAAGGGCTGGACGACCTCAGTGTAACGACTAACGGCGTCCTCCTGCCCCGCCTGGCAAAGGATCTCAAACAAGCAGGGCTCAAGCGCATCAACGTCAGTCTCGATACCTTTAAACCCGAACTGTATAAAACGATCACGGGAAGAGACTTCTTCCGCCTGGTATGGGAGGGAATTCAAACATCCATGGCCTTGGGATTGGCCCCTGTCAAAATCAATGTGGTTGCCATGAAGGGATATAACGAGGGCGAGATTCTCGACTTCGTCCGCCTAACCCTTGATGAACCCTACGTGGTACGTTTCATTGAATACATGCCAGTCAACGGAAAATGGAACGACAACAATTTCCTGAGTGTCGATGGAATAAAGAAAAAGATCGAATCAGTCTATCCCCTTATCCCCATCGATGGCACTCACAACAATGGCCCCGCACGGGTTTACCAGGTCCCGGGGGCCAGGGGAGAAATTGGGCTCATCAGCCCGTTGAGCAACCATTTCTGCGGCACCTGCAACCGTCTGCGCCTCACAGCCGACGGTCACCTTCGCCCCTGCCTCTTCTCCGATATCGAAATTGACATCAAGAACCCGCTGAGAAACGGAGCCGGTGACGCCACACTGAGAGATCTGTTATATAAAGCCCTGGCATTGAAACCTAAACAACATCACCTGCAATCCATTTCCGCCCCGAAATGCCACCGCGGGATGTGGAGTATCGGGGGATAAACCTCGTCACTTGGGAGGAGGATCATGGAAACACTAAGCCATCTCACTCCAACAGGAGAAGCCACAATGGTGGACGTCTCCGAAAAAGCGGAAACGCTTCGTGTTGCCGTTGCCCAGGGACGTATTCGAATGAAACCTGAAACCTTCACTCTCATTCAACAGGGACAGATGAAAAAGGGAGATGTCCTGGGAACCGCCCGTATTGCCGGAATCATGGCGGCCAAACAGACCCCTCACCTCATTCCCCTCTGTCACCCAATTCCCATAAGTAAGATATCAGTGGAGTTTTCCCTTGACACGAAACGTGCCTCCATTACAGCCATTTCCGAGGTAAAGAATCGCGGGGCCACGGGGGTCGAAATGGAGGCCCTAATAGCGGTTACGATAAGCCTTCTAACCATTTACGATATGGGAAAGGCTGTCGACAGGGGGATGGTTATCGAGGATGTCCATTTGGTAAGAAAAAGTGGGGGGAAAAGCGGAACTTATGCTTTCAAGGAATAAGCTTATGCATAACCATTACAAAATTCTTAAGTCCGGAGGGGTTTCTCACAAATGCATGGACACTTAATTTCTGTCAACCTTGGCAAGGCCCGGGGGGTCCCAAAGCATCCCGTTGAAAAGGGGGTCTTAACCCCTGAGTGGGGGCTTAAAGGGGACGCACACGGGGGCAATTGGGACAGGCAGATCAGCTTGTTCCCCATTGAAGCCATGGCGCTTGTCCCAAAGATCATCAGGAAGACTTTCGAGGAGAATGCCTATTCCGAGAATCTCACCATAGAAGGAATTCCCCCAGAAAATTTGAGGCATGGAGCTATTTTATCCATCGGCAATGCAAGGATAAAGATACTTGAAATAGGTAAGGAAACCTTTGAACCTCCCGAAAGCGGGCGTCCCTATATCGTCAGCCGGGAGGGACGCTTTGGCAGGGTAGTCAAAGGGGGAACAGTCAAACCAGGGGACCTTGTGGAAATCGTGGATGAGGGAACCTTAGATCCCGAAGCTCCAAAGGTTGTCCTCGTTACTCTCAGCGACAAAGGAGCCAAAGGCGAGCGTGAGGACATCAGCGGACGTTTTTTGAACTGGTATGCCACAAGGATGGGTGCAGCAGTGCTTTTTAGCTCGATTGTCCCTGATGAAAAAAACATAATCAGAGAAACACTTATAAAGGGGATCGAGGCCAAAGCGGATCTTATCCTTACCACCGGAGGAACTGGCCTGGCGCCGAGGGATGTAACTCCCGATGCGACCCTGGAAGTCATAGATCGCCAGGTCCCGGGGTTTGCCGAAGCCATGCGTATGGAAAGCTTGAAGAAAACACCACATGCCATGGTTTCCCGGGCAGTCAGCGGCATAGCCGAGAAAACCCTGATCATCAACCTTCCTGGTAGCCCAAAGGCGGTGGCCGAGTGCATGGAAGTTATCTTTCCCGCCCTTCGTCACGCCATTGACAAGCTACGGGGCGATCCTACGGAATGTGCCACGGAACTGTAAGTCTTACGATACATAAATAAACTGCCCGTCTCCTTCAGGCCCCTCATTTCCTCGCCGTGCCCCCTGTATTTGGAAACCCGGTATATTACCACAATTTTATTTGACATTTTCCCCTTAATTGTTAGAATATCCAAAGTAGAAGCGGGAAGGAGAATCATAATGCACGACATCCCTATGATAAGTTCCAAGCTCTTTGGCATTGCTATGATGACCTATATAGTGGCCACCCTCTTTTACCTATCTTTCTTGGCCTTCAAAAACAAAAGGCTGGGGGTAATCGCAACAATAGTACTTGTCATTGGGTTTCTAATTCATACGGCTGGGATAGCTTTTCGATGGCGTGAAACCCACCTTACCGGATATGGGTATGTGCCCCTGTCCAACATGTATGAATCCCTTATCTTTTTCTCGTGGACGATGGTGCTGCTTTACCTGATCTTTGAATTTCGTTACAAACGCAAGGCTATCGGCGTCTTTTTCGTCCCCCTGGCTTTTCTGGCAATTGCCGCTACCTCCCTCATCCCCGGTGTGAGCGACAAAATCCATCCGCTGATTCCTGCGCTTCAAAGCAACTGGCTCACCATTCATGTGACTACCTGCTTTTTTGGCTATGCCTCCTTTGCAGCGGCCTTCGTTGTCAGTGTCCTCTACTTGATTCAGCACAAAAGAGAAAGAGAAGGAAGGGCTATTTCATGGCTCCCCGAGGCGCGCGTCCTGGATGATGCCAATTATAAATCGATCATCATCGGTTTTCCCATGCTGACCATTGGTATTATTACAGGGGCCATGTGGGCAAACTATGCATGGGGAAGCTACTGGAGCTGGGACCCCAAGGAAACCTGGTCCCTGATTACCTGGTTCATTTACGCTGCCTTTCTCCACGCGCGGTACACCCGGGGATGGCATGGTAAAAAGGCCGCTTATCTTTCCGTTTTAGGGTTTGTCGCAGTCTTATTTACGTACTTTGGTGTCAACTACCTAATTGCAGGATTGCATAGCTATGCATCATGACAAGCCTGAATACTTTACAGGCTGTATAGCTCTTCCCCTATAAGTTTTACCCAATTCTGCTTAAGGACCTCTTCCGCCTCATCCAGTCGATCCACCCCAACGATCAGGACAGTCTTGTCCTTTGTACCCAAGCAGGGATAGAGATAGGACACATTGATGTCTCTTTCTTTCAAGGGTTTTAGGATGGCATTGAGCCCTCCGGGGTGATGAGGCGCTTCGGCGGCCAGCACCTCCGTTAGGTGAATGCCGTAATGATTGCTTTTCAAGACATCCGTTGCCTTTTGAGGGTTATTGGTCACAATCCTCACGGAACTTATATCTGCTGCATCAACCACACTTATGGCAATGATATTGATACCGTTTTTCCCGAGCACCTCGCTGACTTCCGACAACTTTCCGGGAACATTTTCCAGGCTGATTGAAATCTGTTGGATGGCCATCAGGCTTTTCCTCCATTGTTCTTCATGTAATCATAGCCGACATTCAGGGCCTTGAGATTCATTTCCTTCGCCTTCTTCTTCTCTTTGAATACGCCCGAAATAGCGCCACGAACACTTTCAAGTTTTACCAGTCCTGTCCTCTCGATAAATCCCCCCAGCATGACCATGTTGGCGCTCTGGTCATTCCCCAGGGTATGGGCAAGATCATTACAGGGGATTTCATAAAGGACAATATCTCCCCGGAGGGGACGCTGCTCGACGAGGTTGCTGTTGATGAACATCACACCCCCGGTCAGGATTTGATGCTGAAACTTTTCGAGAGAGGGGTTATTCATGACTACCACATTGTCCGGGGACGAGGCAATCGGAGATGCGATCTCTTCGCTGGAAATGGCGACAGTGCAGTTTGCAGTCCCTCCCCTGACCTCTGCACCATAAGAGGGAAGATAGGTTACATGCAGTTCCTCTATCATAGCCGCATAGGCCAGCACATATCCCATGGAGAGGACACCCTGCCCCCCGAATCCGGCAAAAACTGTCTTAATGAGCATCATCTGTCTCCTGAGGGATGGTAATATCCTTGATCACGCCCAACGGGAAAAAGTTGACCATCTCCGTATCCACCCATTTGCACGCCTCCGTCGGGCTCATCTTCAGATTTGTCGGGCATGGCGAAAGCACCTCTACAAGGGTAAACCCCAGGCCTTGAAGCTGAATTTCAAAGGCCTTACGGACCGCCTTTTTTGTCGCTCGTATTCCTGCGGGGGAAGCAACAGAGGTTCGTTCAATGTAGGCGCTCCCCCGGGTTACGGCAAGCATCTCACTCAAGTTAAGAGGGAAACCATCCCGGTCCCCAATTCTACCTCCCGGCGAGGTTGTGGTCGTCTGTCCCAGAATGGTGGTCGGGGCCATCTGCCCGCCCGTCATGCCATATACAGCGTTGTTGACAAAGATACAGGTAATTTTCTCTCCCCGGTTCGCTGCATGAACCGTTTCTGCGGTTCCAATAGCTGCAATATCCCCATCCCCCTGATAGGTGAAGACAAGGTGTTCGGGTAAGACCCTTTTAACACCCGTTGCAAGGGCAGCTCCCCGTCCGTGGGCGGCCTCACCCATATCCACGTCGAAATAGTTATAGGCCAAGACGGCACAGCCTGCGGGTGGCACACCGATGGCAATCTCCTCAACACCCATCTCTTCAATCACCTCAGCCACGATACGGTGAAGCAAACTGTGGCCACATCCCGGGCAATAGTGAAAAGGATTGGGCTTAAGGGTTTTGGGCCTACCAAAAACCTTCTTCATTTATACAATCTCCTTCTGAAAAAACTGCCGTGAGACAATCCTTGAGATCTCGGCGGGATTGGGAACAACACCTCCCGGTCTTCCATAGAAGAAAACATCCGCCTGCCCTTTGAGCGCCAACTGGACATCTTCCACCATCTGCCCTGCATTCAACTCAAAGACAAAGAAATACTTGACCTGCTTTGAAAGTTCGTAGAGGGCCTTCGATGGATAAGGCCAAAGGGTAATGGGTCGAAAGAGACCTACGCGAAGACCTTCACTGCGTGCCCGCTTTACCGCTGCCTTGGCTATACGGGCAGCTGTCCCAAAGGCAACGATCACAAGGCTTGCATCCTCTGTTTTGAAGGTCTCAAAATGTATTTCCTTTGCCGCAATCTGTTCATATTTACGTATCAATTTCCAGTTGTGTTCCTCCATCTGCCCTGGATCCAAGATCAGAGAGCGGATAAAATGGCTCTTTCTGCCGCTTGCCCCCGTAATAGCCCAAGACTTCCTGGGGAGTTTTTGAACATCTCTTAGAACTGGAAACCGGACAGGTTCCATCATCTGGCCCATCATACCGTCCGCCAGAATAAGCACGGGGTTGCGGTAATGGTCTGCCAGATCAAAGGCCCGGTAGGTCAGGTCACAAAGCTCCTGGCCTGAAGCAGGGGCCAGGACAATGGTCCGATAGTCACCATGCCCCCCTCCCCGCGTGGCCTGAAAGTAATCCGCCTGGGAGGGAGCAATATTCCCGAGGCCAGGTCCACCCCGCATCATATTGACGATGACGGCTGGAAGTTCCAAACCCCCCAAGTAGGAAATCCCTTCCTGCTTGAGGCTGATTCCCGGAGAAGATGACGAGGTCATTACCCGGGCCCCCGCCATGCTGGCCCCAATAACCATGTTAATAGAGGCAATCTCACTTTCTGCCTGAACAAAAACGCCTCCAACCTCGGGAAGCCGCCGTGACATGTATTCAGGCAACTCGTTCTGCGGGGTAATGGGATATCCAAAATAGTATCGACATCCAGCGCGAACGGCCGCTTCTGCTACAATATGACTTCCCCGCAGCAGGGAAGGTTTTTCATCTCTTTTCACGGTACACCTCTATGGCCACTTCAGGACACATGATGGCACAAAGGGTACATCCCGTACATCCCCTGCCATCACGCGTCTTTCTGCTTTCCTTCTTTGCTACTGCATAAAAATACCCCATGGCATTTCTCCGCGAACCAATTTCAATCACATCGTTGGGACATGCCTCGACACATAGTTTGCATCCTTTGCAGAGATTGGAATCGATTTTGATTGAACCCTTCAAATGCACCTCCAGTTGATTGGAAAAGTCAACTACATTTTTATCCCAAAGTCAAGCCTGACGGCTTTGGAAAACGCCCAACGGCAGATAGCTAAGAGCGAAAGACAATAGGCAAAACACAAAAACAAAAATCTTTGCGTCTCTGTGCCTTCGTATGGAAAAGTGTTTTTCCAAAAGCAATTGTGCTCCTTGAATTTGAAGCTTTTTGCATTGCCGTCCAATCTTTTTACTCATGCATCAAGCTTTATGGCTTAGTAATTCATTCACCAATGATCTTTACAAGAACCCTCTTTTTCCTTCTGCCGTCGAACTCTCCATAAAAAATTTGCTCCCACGGTCCGAAATCAAGCCTTCCTTCCGTTACTGCTACCACTACTTCCCGACCCATAACCTGGCGTTTAAGGTGTGCATCACCATTGTCTTCCCCTCTTAAGTTGTGCTTATAGTTTGATACCGGTTCATGGGGTGCCAGCCATTCAAGCCAGCGCTCATAGTCCTGATGCAAACCTTTCTCATCATCATTGATGAAGACTGAAGCCGTGATGTGCATAGCATTGACAAGGCACAACCCTTCTTTGATCCCACTCTCCCGCAAACATTCATTCACCTGCGGGGTAATGTTTACAAAGGCCCGTCGAGTTGGAATGTTAAACCACAACTCCTTTCTGTAACTCATCATAAATAATATTGCTCCTTCCCTGTGTTACGTCATTCCCTCTTTCTTCACGATCATCAGGGACAAATATCTTTCCTGATCTTCCTCCAACACTTCCCCTGTAAGTTCCTTCAATATCCTCTGGCCCGGCAGGCAACATTTCTGGATCCAGATGGCATGGTGCAAAAGCCCTTCTTCTTCAAGGCATTTAATCAGATCCTGGGCATCACTAGGTATTTTCATAAAAACCAGGTTGTCAGATAGTTTGATTAATTCGTGCAGGCGTTCCCGCTCTATCTGTGCCGATGGGATCAGAGTCAGGGTTTCTCCATCGATTGAAAGGGGAACATTCAAGTAGTTCGCTGCCGCCGTTACCGAAGACACACCGGGAATTACTTCCACCTTAGCCAAGGGTTCCTGCTTCAACAAGTTCCGGATTAAGTGGGAAAATGTGCTGTATAGAGACGGATCTCCAAGGGTAATGTACCCACAGTCTTTCCCTGTTTTCAATACATCAAGGATCTTCTCTGCATTTTCTCCCCAGATGGCATCAAAGGCTTCCCTGTCATAGGTAGCACGGAATTCAAGAAATATTATCCTTGCCGATGGAGGAAGATGCCTTTTGGCAACAGTATGGGCAATACTTTCCTCTACACCTGCTTTTTTTGATGCAAAGACGACCTCAAGGTTTTTCAACCTTTCTATTGCCTGAAGAGTGATCATATTGGGGTCACCAGGTCCAACCCCGATAGCATAGAGTGTTCCCAACCTTTTTCCCTGTATCTTCCGTTTGAGGAGGCGGTTTTGTTTCCCGATCTCGTTGATAAGACATGAGGAGCGAAACCTGCAATACTCGTGAGGATGGACACAATCCGTGTTCTCATCCAGCGGGATTTTTTTATTGTACTTCTGGCAATAGCCAAACTCCAGCCCGGGCTGGCTCAAAATTCAACCCCCTTCTGCGCCTTGATACCCTTATGAAACGGGTGCTTGATCTCGCACATCTCAGTTACCAGATCCGCTTTATTGATGATTTCCGTTGTGGCATTCCTTCCCGTCAAGATTAGATGCACCCATTCCGGTTTTTTTTCGATGAGTTTCAGTACATCTCCTTCGCTAATAAGTCCAAAACCAATCGCATAGTTGACCTCATCCAGGATCACCATATCATAGTCCCCGAGATGCAACTTTGCATAATCGAGTGCCTCCTTCGCAGCTTGATAGTCTTCCTCAGAGATTCTCCCATTGGTTGAAACAAACCCGCGCCCCATGGGAATCAACTTGAAGTTTTTAAATTTCTTCGCTGATTCGAGCTCGCCATACTTCCACGAACCTTTAATAAACTGAACCATCAAAACGCTAAGTCCTTGCCCCAACGCCCGAAAAGCCATTCCAAGCGCCGCTGTTGTCTTTCCCTTACCATTTCCCGTGTGAACGATGACAAGGCCTCTACGACCTGATTTCCCCAAGTTCCTTCATCCTTTTTAATTGTTTAATACTAACCTTTACGAATCTCACGCAAGTTTGTCAAGTATAACGGGTTTGTTGTGTCAAGCCAAAATAGAAATGACCACTGATTACTCAGACGCCACTCCCTTGAGCTACCAAGGCGAACGGTCAATTCCTTGGACGGGACTTGAACCCGTAAAACACTCAGTCGCTACCGTGAACGGACGTTATTGAATTAGTTGACTTAAACCCTTTTCTTCCTAAGCACCTATAAAATTGCAGAAGTCGTAAGCACATGCTGGTCTGGAACCTATCGGTTTATGAAAGACGTCCATAATCATACAGTCTTTTCTTATAAAATCCATCGTGATATAAGAATTCTGAAAGGGGATTTTTATGCCATTTGTCGAAGTAAAGGACAGGAAGATATACTGCCTCACAAGCGAGGACCCACTACCCAGAGGTAAATCGACTCTACTTTTTATTCACGGGGCAGGCGGGAATAAGAACCACTGGATCAACCAGTTTGATGGTCTTAGAAAGGATTTTAATGTCATCGTCGCGGAGCTCCCCGGCCATGGATCATCCTCCCCTCAGGGTGCCAATGATGTTGAGCGTTATGCGGAAGATACCTCAACTATCATCGATACCATTGCTCCGAATCCTCCGATCGTCATAGGCCATTCCATGGGAGGTGCCATTTCTCAAACCGTGGCCTTGAACTTTCCTTCAAAGATCGCCGGAATTGTTCTGATCGGAACAGGGTGCAAGCTTAAGGTTCTCCCCTCCATCCTGGACGGTCTGCTGACAAACTTCGAGGAAACCGTTGCAATGATCAACCGGTACGCCTTCTCAAAATTCACAGATGAAGAAATGATCCAGTTAGGCGCCAGTGAGATGGCCAAAACTCCGCCGTCGGTGCTCCACGGAGACTTTCTCGCTTGCGACCGCTTCAATATCTGTAATAAACTGACCAATATATTACATCCCACCCTGATTCTCTGCGGGGAAGACGATCAGCTAACACCCGTAAAATACTCTAAGTTCCTCTCTGAAAACATCCCCAATTCAAACCTGAAGATATTCCCGGGGGCAGGGCATATGGTAATGCTGGAAAAACCGGGTGAAATCAATAGGGCAATCCGTAAGTTTGCTTCTTCTCTCAAGTAAAACAAGGAGGTTGATACAATGAAACTTCTCATGATCTACGCCAACCGTTTTGCATATCAGCCTGCTGTTAAGTCTGTGCCGGATGCACCGGACACAAAGGAAGCCGGACATATGGAGAATGCTATTGTTGGATTCATCCACGTTGAGCAGGAAGATACTGAGCGTACTTCTAAGGTTACAACTCGCCTCATCAAAAACCTCAAGTGGGTGGCTGGTAAAAACAATACCAAGACCATTGTGCTTCATTCATTTGCACACCTTTCCGAAAGCAAGGCCTCTCCCGATTTCGTTGCTGCGCTCTTGGACAACGCCCAGAAACGCCTTGAAGATGCCGGATATGAGGTGTCCCAAACCCCATTGGGATACTTTTTGGACCTGGAACTATCTGCACCAGGATTTTCCCTTGCAAGGGTCTTTCAAAGCTTCTAAATTCAATGTGCCCGGGGAATCCCCGGTTATTTACCCGGAATCAAAAGTTGAAGTACGCGGGTTTATGGCTCGTCATTACGATGCTCTCCTGGACCTTGTAACATTTGGGTTCTACAGATATTTTATAAAAGAAGCTATTTCCTGGCTGGACATACAGAAATCGGACCGGATCATAGACCTGGGTGCCGGAACAGGAAGGAATGCCTGCCTTATGGTTCAACACTTGAGTGAGAGCGGGAAGATCGTTGGGATCGATGTCAGCAATGAAATGGCGGCACAATTCATAAAACGCTGCCGTAATTTTCCCAACGTATCCTTCCTCCGGCAACGCATAGACATCCATTTCGAGCTGAATGAGACATTTGACAAGGCACTATTGTCTTTTGTTTTCCACGGATTTCCTCAGGAAGTGAGAGAGACTATCCTGGACAACTGCTTCAATCTCCTAAAACCAGGGGGTAAACTTATCCTTCTTGACTACAACGAATTTTCTCCTGACAGCCTGCCCTGGTATCTCCGGTATCCCTTCAAGATTACCGAGTGCCCGTACGCCTACGATTTCATCCAGAGGGACATGGCTAAACTCCTTGCCCAGCATGGTTTTTCCAGGGGAAATGAACGTCTCTTCTTCAAGGGGATGGTGCGCTGCCTGCAGGCAACTCGTGAGGCTTGCCGGTGAGCGGACCTATCATGAAATCCTCGTTACAATCAGCCTGGGAATACTGTGAAGAAGTGCTTCCCTTTGTCTCGCGCACCTTCGCCCTGAACATAAGAAGGCTTGTCGGACCTTTGTATCAGTCCGTCCTCATTGGATATCTCCTTTTCAGGATGGCAGACACTATTGAAGACAGCCCCCATCTCTCTGAGGATGAAAAAATAAACGGGCTTACCTTTTTCTCCCAACTTTTCGACTCTGATTTGCCCTCCACAGGTTTCCAGAATGCTATCCATCCATGGATTGAAAAAATCGACTCAGACACCCAGGAATGGGATCTGATCTCTCATGGAGACCAAGTCTTACAATGCTATGCCCAGCTTCCCAAATTTCACCAGGACATTATAGGACGAGCGATCAAAGAAACTTCCCTTGGGATGGCTGATTACCAGAAACGAAAAAGGGGCTATCCCCATAAAGTCTTTCAATTGAAAGACTGGAATGACCTTACCCGTTACTGCTATTACGTGGCAGGTGTTGTGGGAAAAATGCTCACGAAGCTCTTTTGTCTGGATGACCAATTGAGCCCCTTGTATATTCAACTTGCGCGCCAGCAGATCCACTTTGGTATCGCCCTTCAAATGACAAATATTGCCAAGGACTATCCAAAGGACCTTAGACAGGGATGGTGCTACATCCCCAAAACTCTGACTGACTATCTATCCCTCAAGGTAGATGACATATTGTCCGATCCTTCTTTAAAACGGCAGGAAATCATAGCTTCTATCACTAAAAAAACGTTCCCACATATTGACGGGGCTTACCGTTATATTGCCACGATACCTCTGAGCCTGAAACGTATCCGGATGTTCTGCATTATCCCCTTTACCCTGGCATATCATACCCTCGAACATCTTAATCGTACCCAGAGCGAAAAACTATCCCGTGAACAAGTTTGGCAAATTCTGGAAATCTCAGAAACCTTCTGTTCATCGAATGCTGCCTTAAAGGCAGATTATGAACAAACACTACGGCATTCCCCCTGGATACCTAAATGAAAAATTCGAACTTTATGTAAGTAATCCCATCATAACAAGACAAATCATAGCATGCTGCCGGAATAATGAAGCCTGCGGATGTGCATTAGACGCTGGCTTTTTGAAAAGCCTTTTGTTCTCAAACACTCCATAAACATTGCAATATTTCAAAGATATTGATACATTCCCAGCATGAATTTTCAAAAAAAACCGGACAAGTATTTCGTTCGCAAAGGATCAAGGTGCTAAATAACAGATGATTACAGAAGATACACCCCTCTCTATTTTGCTTCCCGTTTACAACGAAGAAGAAAATATTGAACCCCTTACGACGAGGATTGTTAATACCCTTGAACAATTCAAAAACCCTGTAGAAATCGTCTTCATTGATGATGGAAGCACCGACGATAGCATGAAAAACATGGAAGCCATGCGGGCGAAATTCCTCTCACATACCATCCGGATCGTCCAACTTGACAGGAATTACGGGCTTTCCACAGCGATGAGTGCGGGATTCGAGGTAGCAAAAGGTGATGTTATCGTTACCCTCGATGCAGACCTCCAGAACGATCCGGCTGACATCCCAAAGCTCCTCGACCAACTACCGGAGTATGATGCGGCACTGGGATGGCGTGTAAATCGTAGGGACCCCTTTATCAAAAAGATCTCATCGAGGGCTGCCAACTTCTTTCGCAAAAAGGTCCTGAACGATCCGATCCATGACACGGGATGTTCACTCAAGGCCTACAAGGCAAATTACGTGAAAAAAATCAAAATGTTCAAGGGCATGCATCGCTTCCTCGGGGTTTTGCTCGCTATGGAAGGGGCTAAGATTACAGAGGTGCCCGTAAGCCACCACCCCAGAAAATACGGCAAATCCAAATACGGATTCTGGAACAGACTTGTTTCGCCCTTTCTGGACTTGCTTGCAGTTAGATGGATGAAAAAAAGGGCAATCAGATATCACGCAAAGGAGATTTCATGAAAATACAGTGGGATTTTTGGATTATCCTCGGGTTTATTGCCCAGGGAGTCTTCAGCGCAAGGTTTCTTGTTCAGTGGATTGTCTCTGAAAAAAAGAAAAAGAGCACTATTCCAAAGGTATTCTGGTATCTTTCCCTTATTGGCAGCAGTATGCTTTTTGTCTATGCTGTTCACAGGAAAGACCCCGTTTTCATCCTCGGACAGGGGGTCGGGGTCTTTATCTATATCCGCAACCTGATGCTCTGGAAAGGCAAAAAGCCACAGGTAGCTTGATAACTTTGTTGCAAATATAAGGGCAAACCGGTTCGGAAATTCAATTCTATTTTCCCTTTGCTCCGGACACCCTTATAAGCCGAGCCTTTCCCTCTGCCACAAGATTTCCCTCGGCATCCTCGATTCGGGAAGTTCCTTCGATGAGCCGTGAAGTTACCCTTTCAATCTGGCCATAAACCTTTATGGGTTGGTTAATCTTCGCCGGCCTCCGAAACGTGACCATCAGTTTTGTTGTAACCGCATCATACCCCAATTCGTAGGCAAGTTTGCCAACCGCTTCGTCCAACAAGGTTGATAGAATACCCCCATGCACAATTCCATCCCATCCCTGGTAGATATCGGGAGGGACGAAGGTTGTCCGGAGGCGCATGTCCTTTTCTTCAATCTGAAACTGTAGGTGCAAGCCACCCGGGTTATCAGACCCACAGACAAAACACTTGTTTTCAGATTTGAGATTCACTTCGTCCCGAACAAGCGGTCCCCTGCGTCTCCAAGGCCAGGCAGGATATAGGCATGTTCATTCAATTCCCTGTCTAAGGCGGCGGCATAAATGGGAATATCTGGATGAGCCTCATGCATTGCCTCGACGCCTTCAGGCGCCGCAACCAGGCAGAGGAATTTAATGGATTTTGCCCCGATTTTTTTAAGATAGGATGTTGCAGCTACGGCCGAACCACCTGTTGCAAGCATGGGATCTACCAAGAGGAAGTCCCTGTCTTCAGGATTTTGAGGAACCTTGAAGTAATATTCAACGGGTTTGAAGGTATCATGATCCCTGTAAAGCCCAATATGACCCACACGGGCAGAGGGGATTAAATTGATGATGCCATCCACCATTCCCAACCCGGCCCTTAAAATTGGAACCACTGTCATTTTCTTCCCCCGAATCACCTTACCCGTCATCTTCTCCAAAGGCGTCTCTATCTCTTTGTCTTCAAGGGGAAGGTTTTTCGTCACCTCATACGCCATGAGCATAGATAACTCTTCTACAAGTTCACGAAACTTTTTCTTTGAGGTCTTGATGTCTCTCAAATAGGTTAATTTGTGCTGAATCAGGGCGTGATCAATCAAATGAAAATTCTCCATGTCCATGTCCTTTCCGGGGTTACATTGTGTTGTTCATTAGGTTAGTTCCTATAGCACAAAATTGGTAAAAACAAAAGGTGATTGACAAACAACCTGTTCAAGGATACCTTTGTTACCTCAATGGAAAGTCATGACTCACGCAAGGATATCCTAATGGAAGCTTACGACCGGATGTATCAGCACTTCGGTTCACGTCACTGGTGGCCGGCGCAAAGCACCTTCGAGGTCATTATCGGTGCAATTCTCACGCAAAATACGGCGTGGGCCAATGTGGAAAAGGCCATCGAAAATATCAAGGCGGCCGGGGGATTATCCATAAAAAGGCTTTTCGATATCCCGGATGAAACCCTTGCGGGGTGGATCCGCCCATCCGGATATTTCAACATCAAGACAAGACGCCTCAAGGCCATTATTCATTTCATCGTGGAGCGCTATGAAGGAAACCTTGAAAAGATGGCAAGTGTACCCCTTGACACGCTGCGGAAGGAGCTATTAAACATCTACGGTATCGGAGAGGAAACGGCTGACAGCATACTCCTCTATGCCTTCGAAAAACCAATCTTTGTCGTAGATGCCTATACACGGAGAATCTTTGCCCGTCATCGCTTGGTCGGTGAAAAATCCCCTTATAATGAAATCCAGCGGTTTTTCATGGGTAACTTACCCAAAAACGTTCCTCTCTTCAATGAATATCACGCCCTCATCGTTGAAACGGGGAAGACCTTTTGCAGAAGGAAGCCTCTTTGCTACTCCTGCCCCCTTTTAGGCTTCAACTCGATTTTTATGGAAAAATCAACGGCGCACACTGACCTTTGAATATTTAAAGACCCCTCATTACAAGTTATACCGAAAAAGTGGGTATTTGGGCATCCAAGGTACTATAAAGGCTTCCAATCAGGGTATCAGAAAATAGGCACATATATAAGAAAACGATAAAGCATTAACTTGACATCCTGAAAAATTTCCGTTATATACCAATATAGATAAAATAAATGTTAAGCAATCCTTCGAAAAAGGGAGGGAATATCATGAAGAAAGGGAAAACGAAAAGAGGTGCCGCTTCGTGGCAGGGGCTTACCATCGTCGTTATCCTTCTTGTTTCAGTCATGCTTGCAATGATTACTGCTCCACTAATGGCTTATCAGGTTACCCGTGGGGATACCCTTTGGAATATCTCTGGGAAATTCCTCAAGAATCCTTTCATGTGGCCCAAGGTATGGGCGATTAATCCCTATATCCCCAACCCTCACTGGATCTACCCGGGAAACAAAATCATATTGAAGGTTCCCGAACCTGCCATGTCTGCAAAACAAGTGCCTAAGGCTGTTGAGGTAAGGCAACCCAAACCCGTGGTAAAGCCTAAACCCGCTCCTCCCATCCTTACGCATGAAAATATTCATGCTGAAGGTTTTATCGCCGAGTCCAGGCTTAAAGAGATAGGCCGGGTACTCACCAACGAAGACGATACCCCTTTGGATAGTGAACCCAAGATACTCTGCTTTTATGCCAGAGAAGGAGAAACAATCCTCCCGGGCGACCGTTATACCACCTTCAAGTATGTAAAAACCGTGAAACACCCCATTGAAACTTATAAAAAGTTGGGATACCTGATTCAACTTGGAGGGGACATAGAAGTCTTCCGTGTCAAGGGACGCTTCTGCTTTGCTAAGATCCTGCACAATTACGAGGAGATTGGAGAGGGCGATCCTATCGGAAACTTCAGGAGCTGGCCTGATAAATTGGTGCTTACCCCCTTCAAAAAACCCCTGAAGGCCTACATTGTCATGATGAAGGATGGTTTGATGATGGGAGCACAGGATAAGGTCGTGTATATTGACAAGGGAAGCGCAGACGGCTTGCGGCCGGGCAATGAACTGACCATCTATAAAAACTGCCCCTCAAAATACGATCCCTACCGTACCTGTTGCCGTGCAAAGGTAAGAATAGATACAATAGACCGGAAGGTCGGGACCCTCGTGGTCCTTTCTACTCAGTCCCATTCCGCAACAGCCATGGTCTACACGAACCGGATGGAAATCGAGGTTGGAGACAGGGTAGGCCCGTAACCTACCCTGGCATCTGATGACAGAGAAAACCCCCAAGGGGTCA
>Ga0114934_10000349_pt1 | contig 28959 bp, 26 predicted proteins | sample 4SBtaG_2_FD_99695 | JGI IMG/M metagenome (GOLD analysis project Ga0114934, IMG submission 99695) | Deep subsurface microbial communities from Kolumbo volcano to uncover new lineages of life (NeLLi) - 4SBTROV10_white metaG | ecosystem: Environmental > Aquatic > Marine > Volcanic ...
AACTGTATATTTATAGAAAATGTGGTCCCGTTCACACATTACTGCAAGCCCCATTGGTTTAGCAGTTACTATAGCAACCAAACAGGGGCTTTACTTCTCCGGTGACTTATAAAGTCACCTGGGCGGGTTCTCTCCCCATTTTCTTTATAAATACACAGTATTTTGTTACGGTCTTATTTTAAAAGTTTTTCAACAGCTTGTTGACAATAAACAACAAATATTATAAAGTCATATAAATAGGATTCAAGGATTTATGAATACTCAACAAAAATATGACATATCAGTTATTATACCTGCCTACAATGAAGAAAAAAGTATTTCAGAGACTATTGAACAGATAAACAAAGTTCTATATGGCAGAAATTTTGAGATAATAGTAGTAGATGACGGTTCAAAAGATAATACTGCAAAAATAGCTCAAGAGCATGAGTGCCATGTATTAAAACATGAACAAAATCGAGGATATGGCGCATCATTAAAAAGCGGTATCAGGCTCGCAAAATCTGATATTATTGCTATTACAGATGCTGATGGAACATACCCTAATGAAAGACTTCCTGAGCTTTTGGATTTATTACCTGAGTATGATATGGTGGTAGGTGCAAGAACAGGCTCAAAAGTACATATTTCCCTTATCAGAAGGCCTGCCAAATGGGTATTAGGGCTGCTTGCAAATTATTTAACTGGTACAAAAATACCTGATCTTAATTCCGGTCTTAGAGTCTTTAAAAAAGAAATTCCTGAAAAATATTGGGGTATATTTCCAAATGGTTTTTCATTCACTACTACTATTACAATGGCATCATTATGTAATAATTTTCTAGTTAAATATATTCCCATAGATTATTATAAAAGAGAAGGAAAATCCAAGATAAGACCAATCTCAGATACTATAGGTTTTTTTAGTCTGATAATGCGGACAATTCTTTACTTCAATCCTCTGAAAATATTCCTTCCTCTTTCTATATTCATCTTCCTTTTAGGCCTTGTAGTCATGTTTTATACGGCTTTTGTCATTGGTAGGGTCATGGATATATCAGTTATAGTAATACTTCTTTCTTCCATGCAAATACTTGCTATAGGATTAATAGCAGATATAATTGTAAAAAGAGGTGGTTTCAAGTGAGAATACTTCTCATTAATCCCCCAGTACAAAATGAGATACTCGGAAATAATCCACAGATAGTTCAGGAAGAAAGAGGCTATAATCCACCTTTAGGGCTTTTATATCTTGCTACAGTACTAAATAAACAAAAAAAACATGAAGTCAAACTTTTAGATACACAGGTGGAAGAACTGAATTATTCATCAATTGAAAAATTCATATCAGAATATTCGCCTGATATTGCAGGACTTACTGTAATGACATTTACTCTTCTTGATGTCATAAAAACCTGCTCCTTGATAAAAAAAATTAAACCTTCCTGTAAAATCATTCTAGGAGGTCCTCATGTACACCTTTTTCCAAAAGCTAGTTTAAACACATGTTATGGCGACTTTGCAATTACAGGAGAAGGGGAATATTCTTTTCCAAGACTAATCGATAATATAAACGACCTTCAAAAATGTGCTGAAATACCTGGTGTATGCTTTTTTTCAGATGGAAAATTCATTTCAGGACCGGGTCCAGGACTTATTGATAATCTTGATGATCTTCCCCATCCAGATAGAACATTACTCCCTTATAAAAAATATGGTTCTATACTCGCAAGCAAATCTCCTGTGACTACTATGTTTACTTCAAGAGGCTGCCCTTATAAATGCAGATTTTGTGACCGTCCTCATCTTGGTAAAAATTTCAGGGCACATTCTGCAGAATATGTCATAGATGAGATGCAACAGTGTGAAGAACTTGGAATAAAGGAAATATTAGTCTATGATGACACCTTCACAATAGATAGAAAGAGGACACTTGATATTTGCAAATTATATAAAGAAAGAAGACTTTCAATCTCATGGGATATTAGAGCTCGTGTAAATACTATTGATGAAGAAATAATAAAGGCCTTAAAACATGCTAATTGCCAAAGGATCCACTTCGGAGTAGAAGCAGGAACAGAAAAAATACTCAAGGTATTAAACAAAGGAATAAATAAAAAACAAGCCCTTGAAGCCTTTAGACTTGCAAAGAAATATGGTATAGAAACCCTGGCATATTTTATGATAGGTTCCCCCTCTGAAACCGAAGAGGATATTAAAGAGACATTCCGCTTTGCAAGATTTCTTTCGCCGGATTATCTTCATCTTACAATACTCACTCCTTTTCCGGGAACCGAAATCTATCAAGACGGAATAAAGCAAGGATTATTCTCTGATTTCTGGAGAGATTTTGCAGAAAAACCCGTTCCTGAGTTCAAACCAAAATTCTGGGATGCTGAAATTTCTGAATCAATACTAAGAGAATTAATAATTGAAGGCTATAAAAAGTTTTATTTCAGACCAAGTTATATATTTAGAAGAATAATGCGACTCAAAAGCACAGATGAATTAAAGAAAAAATTCAAAGCAGCTTTTAAACTCTTTTTATGGAAAGACTGATATTTTTTCTTTTTATTCTTGCTTTTTCTTTCTCTATTCAAGCAAAACTGAATTGGAAGGCATTGAAAGTAGAGAATGATTTTAAATGGAGATTTCCTCTTGTTGAAGTATCACCTTCTCCATTTAAACCAGTTTCCGAGGGTTCTTTTAATATGATAGTCCATTATAAATACACTACACTTGAATATTGTGGAACAATTTTAAGAGCATTTCTTCTTTTCAAGGGCAATACCTATATATATTTAGGAAGTGATTATAGATATTTTTATGGACAGGGCGAAAACACAATAAAAAATCACTTTTATATTCCAAAAAGACTATTCAATAAAGATGTTGATAAACTGCTAATTTTTCTTATATATACAGTCGATCCCGTGCATGATCAAAATCGAGTAATAACAAAATGGGAGTATAAACTCAAAAATGAATGAAAAATCAATAATCCTTGTTTTTGGAAATGATCGGGCTGGTGTGATTCAAATGATCAATTCATTAAAGGATGAATCTCGTGGAAAATGGGAATTATATGATGAAGAAAGATATCAGAAAAATAAAAAGGGTTTTCTTGAAGATCTTAGAGAATCTTGTCTTACAAAAGATCTTTTCCTGCCTGATAAAACTATTTACTTAAAAGGAGAATTTCTCAGTGAATCTGCATTAAAATCTTTTATTGAAGAACTTCCTGAAAGTATTGAATGCAAGCTGATAATAAGCTATAAGGAACTTCATCCATCAAGAAAAAAAAGTCTTTCTAAAAAAGTAATCTTAAAAGAATTTAAAAAACTTTATGAAAGAGAATTCAAAAAATGGTTAAAGGAAGAATTTAATAAAAGAGGCAAAAAAATCACTCCTGATGCAATTGATTATCTTACAATAGCAAGTAATTCAAATAAATCCGAATGTATAACAGAAATCGATAAACTCATACTTTATAAATTGAATTCTGATATTATAGAGCTTAAAACAGTTAAAAAACTTGTAGTCATTGAAAATACTAATGAATGGATAGCCAATGATATTGTGTCTGCATTTTTCTGTGGACAGAAGAAAAAAGTACTTTCTCTATTAAAACAACTTTCTGAACAAAAAAAAGAAATTGTCTTATTTGAAGTACTTAGAGAATCTATAAGAGCATTGATGTTCTCTTTCCTTTTATTTGGTGAAAAGGAGAGAAAAGAGATAGAAAAATACTCACATTCTTATCACTCTGCCATAAACTCCAATAGATTCTGGGATATATCCAAGATATCTCACGCGCTTTCCGACTTATGCGAACTCAAAATAAAATCACTTCCATCAAGCTCACCCTTTAATAAAGTAAGACAACTCATGATCTTTGGAATTGCATTTAAGAACTATACATATTCAAATATATGTAGCATGCTTGATATTCTTTGTGATTTTGAGGTTCAATCCAAAAATAGATTAGGCTTTTCTCAGGAAGGAATGGAACTTCTATTTTTTAGATTATGGGAGTTAAAATAAATATTTTTCTTTACAAATAAAGAAAAAAAAACTAAAATATTGATTAAATAAATTAAAATTCTCAAGAGGTATTATGAATATTCAAGAAAAAAATGTAAATAATATATTAGTTATAGCTATTTCAGGAGATATTGACCGTTCTGAAGAGGATAAATTAGTAACATTTTTTGAAAAAATAGTTAAAAGTAATAATTCAAAAATAGTTTTAAATATTAGTGGCTTAGATTATATAAATAGCTCTATTCTAGGTATTTTAGTCAAATTCTATAAAGAAATCAAAAAGAAAAAAGAAGAACTCTGCATGTCTAATGTTACTCCTTTTGTATTGAATATGCTGCGTATTACACATATAAACGACATAATAAAGATCTACTCTGTGGAAAGTGATGCTATAAAAAGCTTGGAACACTAAGCTATATGCCAAAATTCAATTATAAATGCTCATTATGTGGAAAAGAATACGATAGCAAAAGCTTCCACTACACTTGCCAAAACTGCGGAGAAAATGGTCTTCTTGATATAATATATGATTATGATTCATTAAAAAATGTCTGGAATGACAAACGATTTCTTAATTCTCCTCTCCGATACAGAAATATACTTCCTATTTCTATAGATGAGAATAAATTACTTTCTTATTTTGTTGGCAATTCACCTATTTATAGAATAGATAAATGGTCAAAAGAATTTTCGCAGCCTAATCTTTTTCTTTTAGATGATAGTAGAGGACCTACTGCTTCATATAAAGACAGAGCTTCGATAATAGCCGTATTAAAAGCAATAGAACTTGGAGAAAAAGTAATTACATGTGCTTCTACTGGGAATGCTGCATCTTCTCTTGCGGGAGCCTGTGCTGCATTTGGAATAAAGACTTATATTTTTGTCCCAGAGAATGCACCAATTGGAAAACTTGTTCAGCTTATTATGTTTGGTGCAAATATATTTAGAATAAAAGGAACATATGATACAGCTTTCGATCTCTGTCTTGAAGCCACAAAAGAATTTGGATGGTATAATAGAAATACCGGTTATAATCCTATTCTTTTAGAAGGAAAAAAGACATCATCATTTGAAATCTATGAAAAAATAGGATTACCTGACAGAATATATATCCCGGTCGGTGATGGTTGCATATATTCCGGTATATATAAAGGCTTCTATGATTTAAAAAAACTTGGACTTATAGACAGAATACCCCTTTTAATTGGAGTACAAGCAGAAGGGTCTTCACCTTATGTAAAAGCACAAAAAAATAATTTTATACTTACTCCTGTAAATGCTGAGACAATAGCAGATTCTATATCAGTAGGTATTCCTAGAGTATTTTCTCAGGCCATTAGAATAGCAAAAAAACAAAAAGGTTATTTCATATCCGTTACAGATGATGAGATAATGGCTGCTCAATCAAAACTTGCCAAAGACAGTGGCGTATTTCTTGAACCTGCTGCTGCTGCTGCTGCTGCTGGTTTTATAAAAGAAAAGTCTGAGAATACTATTTTAAGTAATGAAAAAGTAGTAATAATTGGTACTGGCAATGGCCTCAAAGATACAAAAAGTGTTTTATCAAGGATCGACCTCCCTGAACCCATAGATCCAAAACTATCTGAAATAAGTAAAAAAATATGAAGATTTTTTCTATTATTTTTTTATTATGTGCATTTATATTATTTGCTTCTAATAATTTTATTCCAATTTCCCAAATAACTCCTGGTATGAATGGTTATGGTAAAACCGTATTTAAAGGAACCAAAATTGAAAAGTTCAATATCGAGGTTCTTGGGGTTCTTAAAAACAGTAAATTTTCTGACAAATTAGTAATAAATGGCCAATCTGTTCTTGTTAAAACCTATGGAAAACAAATAGAAAAAAATGGTGGTATAGCTGCTGGAATGAGTGGTGCTCCTATTTATATAAAGGGAAAACTTCTTGGTGCATTATCTGCAGGATGGACTCTTACCGATCATTCTGTGGGTATTGTGACTCCTATCAATGAGATGATGAAACTAACCTATCCTCCTTATATGAATATTGGCACCGGAGAAATTGGGATAGGTCTTTTAGATAAACCCGTGAAATTAAATGGAAAGACTTTCATTGGCTTAGCACCAGAAAGTATGAAAAATCATAAATATTCTAATTTACTTTATTTTCATTATTGTAATTCACCACTTATGATAAGTGGGTTAAACAGCAAAAGCATAACTATTTCAAACAATACATTTAATACTATCTCTACATCTGAACTTCCAGAAAATACACTTATCAAAAGACTTGAACCCGGTGCTGCTATTGGTGTGCAACTCGCTAGAGGAGATGTTAATATCACCTCTCTTGGAACACTCACCTATTATGATAAAGATAGAAATATAGTACTTGCATTCGGTCATCCTTTTCTTCATAAAGGTAAAGTTGATTACTTTCTCTCCGGTGCATATATATATTATACATTCTCAAGTATTGATATGCCATTTAAGGTAGGTGCCCCACTAGGTATATTAGGAAGCGTTATTCAGGACAGAGAACAGGGAATTGTAGGAATTATCAGAAGAAAAACAAAAGAGATACCCCTTAAACTTATTGTAAAAGACGATGATCATAATATTACAAGAATTATCAATGTCAGCATAGTTAAAGATTATCAGGTATTAAGTGATATTTTAACCGCTTTATCTAAGCAATCTTTAGATGAGACTATAAATAAAGTAGGCTCTATGAGCATTAAATCATATTTTAATATCGGATACTCAGTCGGCAAAATCAAACAATATTTTAAATATGAAAATCTTTTTTTTACTGACAATCCTGCTGAAATTGTATCGCAAGATCTTTTAGATACAATAAATAAACTTATAGACAATGAATATTCACCTATATCAATAAATAATATAGATTGGCAATTAAATGTCACTGAAAAACGCAAAACTGCAAGAATAATAAATGTTAAGCTACCAAATAGAGAAGTTTCTCCTGGAGAAGTCATTGGAATTAATGTCACTATTAAGCCCTTTAGACAAGAAAAATTTGTAAAGACTATTTTTATAAAACTTCCTAAAAATGCAGGTCCCTCCCTCAATCTTATTGTAGAGGGTGGTCATAATTTCAGAAATAGTACAGAAGAAAAAGAGAATTTTGCATCACTTGATCAACTTGTGACAATTATATCAGATTTTCCTCAAAATAATGAGATAATTATAAGATGGACTCAAAATAGCGATCCCTCTAATGCAGAAACCGACAAAATAGATAATTCAAGTCCCTTTGCCAAAAAAATTATTTCCGGATATGTACTTGATGGATACTTTGAAAATATATTGGTTTTCAAATAATCATGTCTTTTAAAGCACTTAAAACTGATGATCCCATACCCATTTTAATTCTTGATACAATTGCATTTTGTGAACTTAAATGTATTATGTGCCCTCAGAGTAAACCAGATAATGATCCGGATTATTTCAGAGGCATAATGGATTTTGAGCTTTATAAAAAAATCATTAAAGAGATAACATCCGGAAAACAAATGGTAAATGCCATACTTCCTTTCTGGAATGGAGAAGGTCCACTTCATCCAAACTTTAAAGATATGATTAAATATGCTGCTAAAAGAAATCATATCAATAAAGGATTTAATGTTTTTTCTTTACATACAAATTTCAATAGTCTGAATGAAGAACTTATAAAGGAAATGATAGATTCACAAATATTTGGTCCTATTACTATATCTCTTGATGCTATAACTGAAAAGACATATTCACAAATAAGAATTGGCGGAGATTTTAATCGAGTAATGGAAAATATACATTTTTTCTTAGACTATAGAAAAGAAAAGGGTTTTGAATATCCCTCTCTTATATTCCAATTTATTGTTATGCCTCAAAATGTTCACGAAGCAAAGATATTCCATGATTATTGGAAAAAAACACTTGATGATCTTGGTGTAAGATATAAAATTGGTTTTGATGATACACTTAATATGGATTGTGATACAATCTTTTTTAGGCGATTAAATGTAGATACAAATATTGGACAAAAAAAAAGTGAGGATCTTCATACTAAAGTCATTACTGAGCTTGGACTATGGAAACCTGAAACTTCGTCCCGTGCTATTATATCTGATGAATTCCGTGTAGAAGAGGATATTAATTTACTCACTGGTGACAAAAAGCCAGTCAGACGACCATGCGTTGGATTATGGCAACATTTCGGTATAAGATTTGATGGAGAAACCTCTGCATGCTGTATTGATTTTAAGGCTAAACAATCCCTTGGTAATGTTTATGAACAGGGTCTTTGGAATATATGGACAGGAGATAAGCTTAAACAATATAGAATATGGCATATTTTGGGAGAATTCCATAAAATACCGATATGCGCCAAATGCAAGAATCAGCCATTTCATTCCATTTCCGACGATGAGATAGTAGAATACCTTAAAAATATTGATAGAGAAGACCTTATTAAGCCCTATCTGGACAGGGTAACTGGAAAAGTCACAAAGTAAACAGAGTGTTGAGAAACTTCTAAAATAAGTCCGGAACAAAATACTGTGTTTTTTATAGGGATAAGGGGTAAGGGTTAAGGGATAAGAAACACAATAATTCAAAATCCAAAATCTAAAATTTAAAATTTCTTCAATGTCCCCTTTTAACCATTCTCTATTCATTTTTCGCTCTTCACTCTTTTAATGTCTTCCGGTAAAAATTTAAGAAAATTATCATTGATATTCATTTTATCCAGCTTTCCATATAGGACAAACACTCCCCTATAACTGTCGAGTCTGGAAGGCTTTTTAAAAGGACTTAAAAACACCCCAGTCTTATGAAACTCAATTCTTTTAAAATCACTTAATAATCTGGAACTTTTCTTACCCATATGATAAATAATAATCTCTTTATTATTTAATTCATATGATGTCTTGAAAAAAAACTTATGAAGAGAAAGTATAAATATTACAGCAGATAAAGCTACCCAACCAAACTGATGACTTTCAAGATATACAAGAAATAAAAAGGTGAGGATTATCGATACGATAATCCCCAACCTGATCTTGTTTTCCTTACATGGGAATACTTCCCAATAAAAGGTCATGTTGCTATTAAATTCAACCATTTACCTAATAGAAACTGCATTCTTCCAATAAGGAGAGAAATACGAGCCATTACTGTGTTTCCAAATGCTCCTCCGAATGCTATCATAAGAAATGCTATTCCAATGGATGAAACATTTTTAAATACTCCTTTATGTTCTACAGAGAAGAAAAAGTAAAAAAGTGAAGTAATAACACCCACTATAAGAAATAAATTACTTAAATTCGTAACAATCCCCTTACCCATTATTGGAAGCATTGTCTTATATATTTGCATCATCAAATCGGATTGTATAATAGCATTTATAGAAATACCTGAACCCATACCAACAAAATATGCCATTGGCCATCTAGACATCCACGCATATTTCTGTGAAAGACGTGCGACCATCATAAGACCCATTATACCCGGTATAAAATACCAGAAATTGTGGTCAACTACTATTTTATCAATAAGATTTGGTTTTACTGTATTCGTATATGTAACTACAAGAATATATCCATTTGCAACACCTATAAAAAGATGCTCAGTAAATCTATAAAGCCATGAATCTGCAATAAGAAAACTGTATATCGCAAGCGTAAGTAGGGCTGCAATCCAAATACCTATATTTTCATTATAAAGAATTCCGTGGGTTTCCGCCATTACTTACCTCCTTACTTCTTTGCTCTTTGTTTTTCAACAAAGAGTATGAAATTCCCTAATAGTATAAACAAGATAATTGCAAGATGTGCCATTGACTGTGCATCCATACCCCTGATACCCCTTCCGGGCGCATGTACAAGGCTTTCATATTCAGCTGCTCCAGCAAGTCCATTAATAAGTCCTGTAATCTGCCCAGAACTAAAATATGGATAAAATTCTGTTACAGAAACAGCTGTACATCCAGATACTATAGTTATGCCATATTTTGTACCTGCAAGAGATACCCATTGTGGTGTACCGGGTGTACCCGCTGAAAGATTTATTATCAAAGAAAATGAAGAATAATTTTTTACATCTTGAAGTATAGGTAGCTCTCTAATAGGTGTATTATATTTATCAGTAGGAAAGGCACTTGAAAAATCAGTTCCTATACTATTTATAACTATAGACCCCCCTGTCTTATACCCCATATTCACATAATCAACCCCATACTTGATATCAGGAAAATCCTTTTTTACTTCATCAAAAGCCTTATCCATCTGAGCTGTACCTTGTGGCCATAGCCCCATTGCAACAACTCTTAGTTTTTTTTGCATACAATGTCTAAGTAATGCAAGATTCATTGGATAAAGTTCTGCTTCACTTGCAGGATCATAATCAGCTGAAAAAAGTACTCTAGAGCCTTCAGGCAAAGCATCAATAGCATCATATCCACGCTTAGTCTCCATGGATACCTTTATAGGAAGACCCAAAGGTTTAATAAGTGGAATTACAACTGATAATAAAATAGCAATATATATTATTCGCCTATCTAGATTTTTTAATTTTTCAAACATAGCTATTCACCTCCACCTAGATAAGAGCGCTCAAGTCCAAAGATTATTTTAACTGACATTGAAACCGCACCAAGTGTAACACCAATCATAATGGCCCTCATACCAGCAACAGCTCCAATATTCATAATATAAGACTGTATAACAGGGAATCCACTCCATAGTTTAGCACCTATAGGAACTCTTCCAAGCATTACTAAAAATCCGGAGGCCAGAAGGAGTGTAGCCTCAAAGGTCTTTACTCTGAAAGCTCTAAATGCAGCTGATGCAACATAAAATGCAAGCATAGAAAACATAGTAGCCTGCAAGGGATTATATATAAATTTATATATAAAACTAAAATTTGTAGGATTCTCTACATTACCCTGATCCATAAACCCTATTATTGCTGTAAAAAAGAATGCTATTAATAGTACTAAGGAAAAAGGCCATCCTTCTCTCTTTTTGAAAAGCCTCGTGAAATGTACTTTAAAAAGGTTTCCTATAGCAACTAAAAGTGCAAATGACGAGATAACAATAGCCCATCTTTGTGCGCCATCTCCAAGTGGGTCGAGACGCGGTACATAAAACTGTATTGCAAAAAATATACCCATTATAAAGGTTATTAAAAGTGGTATTTGCCGTTTTAACATCTATTTCCTCCAATTATGACTTTATTTTGAATAATTCAACGAAATAATTAAACCATGCATTTCCAGTATATGAAGCTAATGATGCCATAATAGCCCCTATAATAATGGAGATCATAGCCAATAGTTTTCCCATATCCTGTCCCTTAAGACTTCCAAGTTGTGTAGGTTCTCTGGAAAAATATGCCGAAGCAGCAAAAAGTTCCTCACCAATTATTGTATAGTCACAAGCCGCAACAAAGAATGGAAGCTGTGAAGATTGAGTGGTTCCAGCTATCTGTATTGCATTAACATGATGACCTGTCTCTGCTAAAAGCAAAGACTCTGCATAAAATGTTCCCATATAAAATATAGTTGCCGGTTTTTCCCTAACCATTCTTCCACAAACACCAGCAGCATAACCAAACTGATCATTGGCAATATACTGAACAGAATTTTCATTGTATGTATCAGGTCTTCCCACTTTAAGATGAGCTTCCTTAATAACTTCTTTTGCATTTGAAAAAACTATCGGAGCAGCAACAGGAACCGTAATATCGGTCTCATATTCAGCTGTCTTTTTTGCAACATGTCCAAGTATACTTATACCCGCAATTGTCGGAAGATCGTCCATATCATATATTCCAGGTACAAACATTACTTGTCTGCCCATCTCAGTAGCACGACCGACAGCTTCGTCTATTGCCTGAAGCCCTGCAATAGGCCTTATAAAAAGTTCTTGCCCCTTCATGGCAGCTCTTATAAAATACAAGACAGCTGCAACAAGTATTATTACAGCAAAAAGAACATTTGTTTTATCAGGATTGAATTTTCTATGTTTTTTCTTATAATTTGCTATCATTTTTTTAGCTATTACTGATGCAATCTTATCAAGGTCTTTATTATACTTTTTTTCCTTAAAATTTACCTTGATATCACCAACTATATCATCTACATTAAAGTCATTGATTCCTGCTTCTTTCAGCTGAGAGATTATAGCAGATTTAGTTGTATCGATCTTGTACTTATTGAGTCCAGGAATTTCATCCTCCGCATAAGCAACAAAGCTTATTAGGATAAATGATAAAAAAACTCCGAAAACTTTGAACCAGTCTTTCTTTCTCATTTAAGCTCTCCTTATACTAATTATGATTACGCACTTTCGCGTATTATATCCTTAACTTTCATAAGCATTGCGATATTACTCCTTTCCATTTCGCTTATCTTCATCATAATAAACTTGATATTTTCGCGAAGTTCAGGAACAAGAACATATTCAAGAGCATTAACTCGTCTTCTTGTGCTCTCTATCTCTTCTGCCAGCATCAAAGCTGTTTTTTCTATCTGAGAAAGTTCCATAAGTTTCGTTAGTAATTCTTTTAGCTTAAGAAGTGCAATATCAAGATTTAAAGATACAATTCCTTTATCCCAAAAGCCTTCAAATTTAATATCATCATCAAATTTAAATATTGGGGTTTTTACTCCCATAACATTTCCCAGTTCAACATCGACCATAAGATTATGCTCTGGTTTTTCGAAGATATTATCCTTTTCTTCAGGAGCTAAAAAACTATATCCATGGATAAAAACAGTATATACCCTCTGCAACTCAGTTTCAAGTTCTTCTCTCATTTTTCCAATATTTCTTACACTTTTTAGAAACTGCTGCATAAGGCCATCTCTTTTTTCTTTAAGGAGTTTATGCCCTCGGACTGCCATCTTCAGCTGTTTTTTCATTCGCTGAAGTTCCATCCTTGTAGCTTTTACATTACCTTTAGCCATTTATTTACTCCTCTGAACTTTCTTTTTTTGGAAGATATTTTTTTATATGCTCTTCTTTTACTCTCTTAAGTTCCGATTTTGGAAGTATAGAAAGAAGTTCCCATCCTTTTTTAAGACTTTCTTCTATTGTTCTATTTTCATTTTCTCCCTGACGTACATAATTATTCTCAAATTCATCTGAAAACTCAGCAAATTTCCTATCATCTTCAGAAAGTGCAGCTTCTCCAAGAATAACTGCTAATTCCTTAGCCTGTTTTCCCCTTGCATATGCAGCAAACATCTGATTCATTACACCAGCATGGTCTTCTCTAGTCTTTCCATCTCCAATTCCCTTATCTTTAAGTCTTGAAAGGGATGGAAGAACATTTATTGGTGGATAAATACCCTTTCTATGAAGTTCTCTAGATAAAATTATCTGACCCTCGGTAATATATCCTGTAAGATCAGGAATAGGGTGAGTTATATCATCTTCAGGCATTGTAAGTATAGGAATCTGCGTTATTGATCCTTTCTTTCCTTTAACTCTTCCAGCTCTTTCATAAAGTGTGGCAAGGTCAGTATATAGATATCCCGGATAACCCCTTCTTCCAGGTATTTCTTTTCTTGCTGCTGAAACCTCTCTAAGGGCTTCACAATAATTTGTCATATCAGTAATAATAACAAGAACATGCATACCAAGCTCAAATGCAAGGTATTCTGCTGCAGTAAGAGCAAGCCTAGGTGTTGCAACCCTTTCTATAGCAGGATCATCTGCAAGATTTAAAAATAAAACCGTTCTCTCAATTGCTCCTGTTCTTTTAAAATCATCCACAAAGAATTGAGCTTCTTCGAATGTTGTTCCCATAGCTGCAAAAACAACAGCAAACTCTCCTGCTCCTTCACTCTTAACATGAGCCTGACGAGCTATCTGTGCTGCAATCTTTGCATGAGGGAGACCAGACCCTGAAAAAATAGGAAGTTTCTGTCCTCTAACAAGTGTATTCATTGCATCTATAGTAGATATACCTGTTTGTATAAAGTCATTAGGATAATCTCTTGAATAAGGATTTAATGGAGAGCCATTGATATCAAGAAGTTTATCAGGAATTATCTCAGGTCCGTCATCAATAGGTTTACCAGATCCTGAAAATACTCTTCCAAGTATATCCTTAGAAACAGGAAATTCCATGACTTTTCCAAGAAATTTTGCTTTTGAGGAGAGAGGATCTATTCCCTGAGTATTTTCAAACATCTGAACAAGTGCCTTTTCTTCTGTAATTTCAAGGACCTTTCCTCTTCTTATCTCACCATTGCTTAGCTCGACTTCAATAAGTTCTTCATATTTAACATTTGTTATCTTTTCGACAATAAGGAGCGGTCCCGCTATTTCTGTAACGGTTTTATATTCTTTAAGCATTGAGCGCCTCCTTAAGTTCTTCATGCTGTTTCACAGCAGCATTCATTTGTTGTTTCATTTCTGAATCAATTTCATCGAATTTTTCAAGTTCACTCTCTTTTATTATTTTTGCTCTTGCTATCTTATCCCTTACTGGTATATGCAAAAGATCTTTAATATCTAAGCCACTTTCTAAAGCCTTTCGCCCTTCATAATAGAATAAAAGTACAGCTTTCAAAAGAAGATACTGCTTTTTAAGACTTGTATATGCATCATCTGGGTCAAACGCACTCTGATGAAGGAAATCTTCTCTAATAGATTTTGCTACTTCAAGAACTAATCTATCTTCAGCTGAAAGCGCTTCCAAACCGACAAGTCTAACCATTTCTTCAAGTTCAGCTTCCATTTGAAGAAGTTTCATAGCCTCCTTTCTCATATCACTCCAATCAGCCGAAACTTCACTATTAATGTAAGCATCAACCATATCTGTATATAGAGAATATGACTGAAGCCAATTAATAGCAGGAAAATGCCTTGCATATGCAAGTTTTGCATCCAATCCCCAGAATACTTTAACAACACGGAGGGTATTCTGTGTAACAGGTTCAGAAAGGTCACCTCCAGGAGGAGAAACCGCTCCAATAGCAGTCAATGCACCCTCTCTATTGTCATTTCCAAGACATTTTACTCTTCCAGCCCTTTCATAATAACCTGCAACTCTAGTACCAAGATATGCAGGATATCCTTCCTCACCAGGCATTTCTTCAAGACGACCCGACATCTCACGAAGAGCCTCAGCCCATCTTGATGTAGAGTCAGCCATAATAGCAACTGAATATCCCATATCTCTAAAATATTCTGCTATTGTAATCCCTGTATAAATAGAAGCCTCTCTAGCTGCAACCGGCATATTTGATGTATTAGCAATAAGAACTGTCCTCTTCATAAGAGGCTCACCTGTTTTAGGATCCTTTAGTTCAGGAAATTCAATAAGAACATCCGTCATCTCATTTCCTCTTTCCCCGCATCCCACAAATATAATTACCTGTGCATCACACCATTTTGCGAGCTGATGCTGAATAACCGTTTTTCCTGAGCCAAATGGACCAGGAACTGCAGCAGTACCGCCCTTTGCAACAGGGAAAAAGGCATCTACTATTCTCTGCCCCGTTATAAGAGGCATTTCAGGTACAAGTTTTTTAGAAAAAGGCCTTGCTATTCTAACTGGCCATTTCTGATACATCAAAAGTTCATGTTTTTCATTTCCATCATCAAGAATACAAATAACTTCATCAACTTTTTTCTTACCACTTTCGATCTTTGAGACTTTACCCTTTTTCCCAGGAGGAACCATTATTTTATGAGTAAGAAGGGGGGTCTCTTCAACAGTACCTATAATATCGCCCTCATTTAGCTCATCTCCTATTTTTACAACAGGTTCAAAATCCCATACTCTTTCCCTGCTTAATCCAGGTGCATCAATACCTCGACTCAAAAAATCTCCGGATTTTTCAACAAGGGCCTCAAGTGGTCTTTGAATACCATCATATATTGATTCAAGAAGTCCAGGACCAAGTTCTATTGAAAGAGGTTCATATGTCGAATAGACAGGATCTCCAGGGCCTAGTCCTGAAGTATCTTCATAAACCTGTATAAATGCTTTATTATGATGTATTTCTATTATTTCACCTATTAGTTTTTCATCAGATACCCTAACAACATCATACATTTTTGCTTCAGGTATATCTTTTGCAACTACAAGAGGGCCTGCGACTTTAATTATAATACCGGCCTTACCCATCAATATCCTCCTCTTCTGCTTCGTCCTTTTGAGTTCTTTTGACTCTTAGTCTCACTCACTCGAACACATACCATCAAGGTATGCTTATCTCGACTCGCTCAACGGCAGAGCCAAAATAATCTCAAAAATACTTTGCAGAACTATTTTATCTTTTTTATTCAATATTTTCATTTCCCCATTTAACATTTTCAATGGGCATCCGCAATGGCTTGCCCCCTATATCCTAAATCCATTCTTACAATTCAAAATCCAAAATTTAAAATCTAAAATTTATTCAATGTCCCTTTTACCCTTAACCTTTAACCAATTTACCCATTCCCCATTTTATATTATCTTTACACCTGTAGCTCTAGCTGCTATATTGCTCATACGCTCTAATGCAAGATTTTCTTTTTTGGGCTGCATTGGGATTATAGTTACTGTCGGAAGTGATCTTCTATTCAATTCCTTTAATTCCTCTTCAACCATATATACAAGATTCTCAGCAAGAAAGATAATAGCGTAATTTTTTTCAGCAAGCACCATCAAAGATCGCCTGAGTTCTTCTCTTTCTTCAAGATAAAAACAGTCAATTCCCAAACTTTCAAAAAGCACTAGTGCTTCTTTATTTCCAATTGCTGCTATCTTATGACGCATAAGTTTGCTCCCTTATATTTTGTTCTTGTATCTCATTATTTGCCAGCATAAATGCTCTTCTGACAAGCATAAGTTCACGCAATAATGCAAGTATATATGCTACAACTGTCTCAACCCTCAAAAGATAAAATTTTGCTTCTTTTACATGCGAGATAAGAAGATTATAAAATCCAATATCCAGTGAAACGAAATTATTTCCAGCTTTATAATTCTCCCAAGCTCCAGAAACTATTTTTTTGTATTCCAATGGCATATTTGCAATAAAAAATTCAATATCTTCCTCTATTGCTCGATTAAGGAAATCCACACTAATAAGTCCACCATCCATGAAATCCAAATTTTTTCTACCTGCCATACCTTCTATCTCATATAAAAAATATCTCAAGATCATTTTGATATTATAGAAATCTATTTCCCATCTTATAATTTTTTGAATATATTTAGAATTCTTTTTTATTATGTTTTTTAAGACTGAAAAATAGTATTTATCAAGTTCTTTATCTATTGAAGGAAGTTCATTATTAACTGCATTATTCAAAATTTTCTCAAGCCCCAAAAGATTAGAGAATTCTTTCTTTTCAAAGCCACTTTTTAAGGCTTCTTGATTGAGAAAATTTATCCGAGACAAAATATGATTAAATTCAGAACCTCGCATAAAAAGCTTATAAATATTTTTCAATAAACCAATATCTTGACGGATAAACAAAAAATCCAGTGTTCTATCTTTTTCAGGTATAAGTTGAGGCAATATCGATTTCAATTCAGCTATTTCCGAAGAATACAGTTTTTCTATGTCCAGATTCGAACCTTCAATATAAATTCCATAGCGTGTATCTGAAATTTGTTTTAAAAACTGTGCTCTATTTTCTGAGCCCATTAGAGAATCAATCTGAGATTGAGAAAGGAGCTTTTTCTCAAGAAACTTTACTTTTGTAGAAGAAAAAGCCCATTTAAACTCTTTATTAGAAATTCTGTAATTTAACGATTTCATCTATTTACTCCTAAATCAGGATTCGCCAAAAAGCACATTATTTATTGCAACTATGAGTTCCGATTTTTTATTATCAAGAACTGATGATAATGAAAAATCCATTTCCATTTCTCCTGATTTGGCTATAAAGCCTTTATCAAAATCTGATTCTTTTTTCTGCATAGAGACTGTAATTCCAGCTTCTTTCAATTTTTTTACAAAATCATTGCCAAAAATATCTTTGTCTTTTTTCCCTGGTATGATTTCAATATTATTCATTCCAGATTCTATTATTAGTTTCTGTATAAACCCTGAATATTTTGTCTTATTTAATTTTTCCAATTCACTTCTGCACTTTGCAAATACTTCTTTAAGTATTGCCTGTTTTTGAATTAATTCATTATTTCTTCCTTCTATTCTGGCATTAGTGATAATATTCCTTCTTTTTTGTTCAGCAAGTTGTTTTGCTTTCGAAGTAATACGACTTTCATATTCAGACTTTTTTTGTTCATATGAAGCCTTGATATTATCAGCTTCTTTTTTTGCATCAGAAAGAATAGCCTCAGCTTCTATGCGTGCTTCTTCTTCAATTTTCTTACAAAGCTTATTTAAGGGCATATTAATATACCTTATAGCTGTATTCCATTGATCATGAGTATTGTAGCAACAAGACCAATAACTGCATATGTTTCAACCATAGCTGCAAAAACCATACCTTTACCAAAATCCTGTTCATTTTTAGCAACTATAGCCATTGCTGCTGCTGAGACTTTTCCTTGATAAATACCCGAAAGAAATCCACCCAATGCAACTGGAAGACATGCTGCAAAAAGAAGCCAACCTGTAGATGCAGATATATTCGGAATATTTCCGCTAAAAAGTCGTAATTTGCTGATAACAAGAATAGCACCTAAAAATCCATATATACCCTGTGTACCAGGAAGCGCCTGAAGAACAAGACATTTACCGAATTTTTCAGGTTCCTCTGCAACTATAGCATCTGCTGCTACTCCAGCAACTCCTACTCCCATAATTGATCCAAATCCTGCAATTGCCACTGATAATACTGCTCCTAAAAGCGCTAATAATAGTCCTGTCATCCTTCCTCCTTAATTATGTTTTTTAGTAATAATTACCTTCCTGAGCCTGAAATTGAATGGCCGAAAGGGTTTTCCACCACCTTCAAAGAACTTAGGATAGAATTCAACATACTGCAAACGAGCAGAATGAATGAATGCTCCTAATGCGTTCAAAACAACATTTATAATATGTCCAAAAGTCATGAATATAATTGCAAGCACAATACCTACAACAGGTACAGCATTTCCCAACATCTTTGCAAGAAGATTTATAACCATTGCTATTCCACCGGTAGCAAGACCAAGTGCCATTAATCTTGAATAGGAAAGGACATCACCAAGATATCCCATTGTACCATAAAGGGATAAAAGACCTCCTCCCAATTTTGCAATAATATTCAGTAAAAAGTTCTTTGCTTTATAATTCCTTCCGCCTGTAAGAACTATGACAGCCACACAGAATAATATAATATTCTTAAACAAGTCATCTTTAGTAAATAAATAAACAGTAATTGCACTCAGATATATAGCCCAAATAATATCATCAAGTATCATTGCAGCATAATCACCTCTCTTGAAATGCTGAAATGCACGCACAAGATTTCCAAAAATAAGCTGTATAACGCCAATGACTAAAGCCCATATCAAAAACTGAAGTGCTTGAGAAGATGGATTTATGATTTGGAATTTTTTAACAAATTGAAAAGCTTTAGGAAGTTCAGGTGGAGTAAATCCCAACCAGCCACCAGCAAGAGCACCAGTAAATATTGTAACAATACCACTAAAAACAAGTAGTGTAAAAAGCTTTTTCATTCCTCCTCGCATTTTCAAAAACTTCATAAGTGTAAAAGACAATAGTGCAAGTATTACACCATATGCAGCATCCGTAAGGCAGACAGAAAAGAAAAATATAAAGAAAAAACCTAAAATCGGTGTAGGGTCAAATTCTTTGCTATTTGGATATCCATAAAGGGTAGTAACTGTTTCTATAGGACTGACAAAGCGTTTATTTTCAAGTATTATAGGTATATCTTCATCTTCTGCTGGATCTTCTATCAATAATTCTATACTATCACTAATCTCCATAATCTCTTTTTTTAATATCTCAATATCTGAAGAGGGCACAAAGAGTTTCATATAGAATGTATAATCTGTATTTTGGAGTTTTGAATGCTCTTCACTCCTCAATTTAAGAGAATAATAATAATCATAAAGTATCTCAAGTTCTTCTATTTCTGCAATATAGGCCTTTGCAGCTTCTAATATATCATTTCTCTTTTGATCAATTTTCTCGACTTCTTTCTCAAGAGAAATTATTATCTCTTCAAAATTACCAGTTTTCTCTTCTATTTCATCAACAATTACTCCATATTGAGTGAAAAGTTCTTGTATTTCTTTAGAATTATCTCGGTGATATACAATAAATATATTCACATTCTTTCCAGACCTGCTAAGTGGTTTCCAATAGCAATAAAGTTCTTTAAGTTTCTCTTCGAGTTCTGAATATGCTTTTACTTCAAGAGAAACAAATGCATATCTTGTCCTTGAAAGGTCTTTAAGTAATCCAAGGTCTGATTTAAAAATCCTATATTTATCAAGTGTCTCTATTTTATTTTTAAGATTATCTTCCCTTTTATCAAGAGATTTAAGTTTATTATCAAAACCTTTGATATTAGAAAATATTTTATCTATATCGAAGTTTTCAGCAAGCTCTTTAAGCCAGCTATATTCTCTGATTTCAATATTTTCTTCCAAAGATTCTAAAATACCCTTTGCAGGAGCAATGGGCTTAAGAAAATCTAAGCAAAATTTTATCTTTTCAAGAGTCTCATTTTTGATTACAGAAGGTTCAATATTTTCCTTTGAGAAATCTTCTATTTGAGTATTTCCAAGAAGTTGAAGTACTTCCATTACATCACTCTGGAATTTTTTCAAACCTATGATGAAGACTTTTTTAATTGCTTTTATAGCCATAATTATTCTCCTATGAGAATATTCATCATTTTCGAAACGGCTTTATCCGTATTTGATTTCCATTTTACTATGGATTCCTTCAATTCTCCTGCAAGTTTTTCAGAAAGTTTCTTGGCTTCTTCTTTTGCAGCATTTTCTGCTTCAGATACAACCTTATTTATCTCTTCCTGTTCGCTTCTAAGAATATCAGCCAGCATCTTCTCACCTTCTTCCCTTGCTGAAGAAATGATTTCAAGCCTATTCTTTTTAGCGTCTTCAATTAGTTTAACAGCATTCTGTTCAGTTTCTCTAATCTTATCAATCGCCTCATGTACCATCGAGCCTCCAGAAGCATTAATTTAAAGTATTTTATAATTACTCTGCTATTCTGTCAATAATACCGTTTTTTTTAATGCTGTAAAATTATTAACTCTTTTGCCTTACTCACCTATAAAGATTATACAGCACAGTTTTTTATTAATTGGTATAGCGGTAGCTGTATTGCTAAAAATAGATGATATTATTGCTCAAATAAAGGATTTTATCCTTGATTATTCCATACGCTTTTTGAAAAACCATGTTGCTGTCCCAAAGCTAATTATCCCAATAGGTATAAGGGGCCAGATTATTCCGAAGACTACCGAAGCATTTGGATTTTCAAGAAATATAGATCGGGAAGATAAGATCATATATTGAAGCGGATTAATATAGGCTACCCATCTTAACCATGCAGGAATATTGCTTACAGGTGTAGCAAAACCACTTAATAATACTGCCGGGAGCATATATGTAAAAGCCCCTAAAAATCCCTGTTGTTGTGTTTTTGCCAAAGAAGATATAAAAAGACCGAATCCGACAATCGCTAGAAGGAATAATAATATTGATCCAAACATCGTAAAGATTGAACCCCTAAAAGGAACCCTGAATACAAAAATAAATATAGTGATCATAATCATTACTTCGAAGAACCCAAGTAATATAGCAGGGTAAGTGCTACCAGCGAAGAAATAAACTGATTCCTGGATATCGTTGAGATAAATAATCCAAGTCCTAGTGCAAAACTCAAATAAGCTGATGATAAAATTAATAATACCCAGAGAGAACCCTTAAAAGGAACTCCGAATCCAATAATGGATATAGCTGATATCATTATGGTTGCAATCATTCCCAAAATGAAATAGGGAATGAATTTTCCCAGTAATAGATCTGTTTTTGTTAAAGATGTAGCCAAAAGTGCTTCCATAGTACCTCGTTCCCATTCACGGGCTATTATCAATGATGTCAGCATTGTCCCTATAAGTATTATTATGATTGCTATAGATCCTGGCAAAAGGGTTGCACGGGATTCTATTTCTTCATTGAACCATACTCTTGGCTCGATATTTATTAAATTAGTTTGTTTTATTCCTCTATTTATTCCCTCCATCTTTTCCCATTTTACAAAAGTAGATTCGATATAATTTAGTAATAAAGCTCCGCTGTTTGCATCCGTACCTGAAACAATTATCTGCAATGCATGTTTTCCATTTGTTAAAAGTCTTTTCTCGAAATCATAGGGTATTACAATAAGCGCATTTAATCTTCCGCCTATTAATAATGGCTCCAATTTATTTCTGCTTTTAGCTATTTTAATATTGAAGTATTTACTTTTTTGAAAGGAATCTACCAGTCTAATTGAAGCTGGAGACTGAGATTCTAAGACTATTCCTATATTTATATTTTTAAGATCCAGTGATATTCCGAATGCAAATAAAAATAATAATAGCAAGGGAAGAATAAAGGCTATCAGAATACTACTCGGATCTCTGAATATCTGGTATATTTCCTTTTTCATAAGGCTTTTTACCTTTAATAAACTGGTTTTATTAGAACTCAAACTTGACTCCTATAATATATCCTGTTCTATAAGCTTAACGAAAGCATCTTCCATATCCGGATCGGGAAGTTTTTCTGATCTAACAGACTCTCTTATATTATCAGGAGTGTCCATTGCAATAATCCTACCTCTATACATCAAAGCAATATGATCACAATATTCAGCTTCATCTAGAAAGTGTGTAGTGACAATAACTGAGGTTCCTTTTTCAACGAGTGAGTTTATTTTCATCCAGAATTCTCTTCTGGTTATGGGATCTACCCCGCTTGTTGGTTCATCTAAAAACAATATAGGGGGTTTATGCATTGTAGCACAAGCCATGGAAAGTCTCTGCTTAAATCCCAATGGAAGCATGGATGCATTTGTATTTAAAAAGGGTTTAAGTTCAAATTCTTTTATCATATGTTCTATTGCAATTTTTGCTATTTTACCAGAAAGCCCATAAATTCCACTGAAAAATTTTAGATTCTGATTTACACTCAAGTCACCGTACAAACTGAATTTCTGAGCCATATATCCCATATATTCTCTTGCCTTAGATGGAGAATCTAATAAATCAATTCCATTTACCTTTGCATCTCCTTTTGTTGGTACTGCCAATCCGCACATCATCTTGAAAGTAGTGCTTTTTCCTGCTCCATTAGGGCCTAAAATCCCGAATACCTCTCCTCGATTTACTTTGAAATTAATATTATCAACAGCTGTAAAATTTCCGTAGCACTTTGTCAAACCCTTTGCTTCGACAACGATATCGTTGCTTTTGTCTATCGAAGATTCGTGGTGAACTGGCTCTGATAATCCTATATTTTCTATAAATTCTTTGGGCACTCCACCGAGAAGGGACATAAAAAAATCCTCGAATCTTGGTTTTGTATATTGTAATTTGATTTCATTATTGAAACTTATCTTTGAATCATTTCCTTTCAAGACCAGTCTGACTTTTTTGCCTTGAATAACACTATCAAGCACCTCGGTATCTTTAAATGCTTGAATAGAAAGCTGTCTGTTACTTATATTATCAGAAACTGCAAAAAAGGATCTTCCTATCATACTGTTTGTAAGCTCTGAAGGGGCTCCATTATAAAGTAATTTGCCGTTATTCATTACAAGAACGCTGGAACACCGTTCTGCTTCATCCAGGTATGAAGTACTCCATACAACAGCAATTCCATCATCAACAAGCTCATATACCATATTCCATAATTCTCGTCTGGAAATTGGATCTACTCCCACACTCGGCTCATCCAGAAGAAGTATCTTAGGGCGTTGAATAAGAGAACAGGCAAGTCCAAGCTTCTGTTTCATCCCTCCTGATAATCGGCCTGCAAATCTATTTATAAATGATTTTAAGGAAGTAAAATCAAGAAGCTTATCAAATATCTCGTCTCTTTGATCTCCTAATACTCCTCTAAGATCAGCATAAAGATTCAGATTTTCCATTACAGTAAGATCTTCATAAAGACCAAACTTCTGAGGCATATAACTTATCATATCATGTATATCAAGAGAATCTTTCGCAAAATCTATACCCTCGATCAAAATGGAACCACTTGTTGGCATTAAGAGTGATGCCATCATTCTGAGAATTGTAGTTTTTCCGGCTCCATCGGGTCCTATTAAGCCAGTAACATGCTTACTGAATATTTTTGCATTAATTTTATCTACTGCAGGAGTATCATTTGATGGAAATATCTTAGAAACATTTTTCAGCTCGATTTTCAGTTTCATTTTAGGCCTATTTATTTACATAGACCGAAACCGGCATTCCTTGTTATTGAGAGCTTGCTTGCTTTAGAGATGCTTTCGCAGCATTAATATCTTCTATTCTCGGCCCAATTTTTACAAGAGATAAATTTGCATTTGCAACCTTTAACTGAGCATCCAGTTTTTTATATGTTGTTTTCACATCATCAAATTGTTGCTCTGACAATGCACCCTTTTTAAATAATTTTTCAGATCTATACAGATCTTTTTTCGCATTTTCCAAGGCTACTTTTACAGATTCTGCGGATTCCTTTGCAAATTCTATTTCTTCTGTTCTTGAACCATTTTCAAGTTTTGATAATAATGCAGTCTTTGAATCCACAAGTGCTTTTATCTGTTTTACTGCATCTTCATAATATTCTGGCTCCAGCTCCGCAAGAAGTGTACCCTTTTTGATTTCATCGCCTTCATCAACATATAGCTTTGAAATACGCCCCGAAACCAAAAAACTCAAACGGGACTCACGGACTTCTATATTTCCTTGCAATTCAATACTGGATTCATTGGATTTCTTAGAAATAAATGTATCTATCGAATCTGATATCTTAGTTTTAAACAAGATTGAGAAAGCTATTATTGCAATAAAAAATAGAATGAAAATCTTTTTTTTCATTGATAGTTTCCCACCCCAGACAGTAGCGCAGAGAAATTCCCGCAATACGGGAAAAAAAGATCTGTCCAAAAATGGCATAAGTCTTTATGGATAGCTTCATCGGACTGAAATGATCGACCCGTTGTAATTTCGATCAATCTTGTAAAAGTAGGGTGTATTTTTTTATCAAACCTTAAGCTCCTTCTAAAATATATTCAAATATAAATCAATGGTTTGATTAAATCAAAAATTTTACCATTACTGGATTTTATGAAGCAGAAATTCGATAATACTCTTTGGTATGTGGTTCTAATAATTCACAAAAGTAAACCGAAAACCAAATAAGAAGCATGAAAATATCAAAAATAATACTTTTTTTCCTATTATTAATGTTCAAATTGGCATATAGTTCTGTATATCCAGAATTATTTACAAGTACTCCTGAAAACGGTTCAAAAAAAGTCCCTATAAATAGTGTATTAAAACTTTTTTTCACGCATCATCTTAATGAATCAACTGTAAATAAAAATTCAATTTCACTAATTGATTCAAACGGAGCAGATGTAAATATTACTGTTATCTATGATGATGATAGAAAATGTGCTCTTATAAAACCAAAGAATGCTTTAGATTGGAATACTAATTACACAATCCTAGTATCCGGTTATCTTATAAAAAATCAAACCGGTTATCCATTAAAAAAGAATTATAAGATAAAATTCAAAACTCAGCCCGAGATTGAGCTCACAAGTGATATTCAAAAAGAAATGGGTATTGTTCCAAAATTAACTATGACATCGCCCCTTCCAAACAGTTCAAATATTCCTCTTGATCAAGAAATAGTACTTTCATTCAACAAAGAAATGCTTCCTTCAAGTCTGAATAAATTTACTGTCGTTCTTCTTGATAAAAAGGAAAACACCATAGTACCAGGTACATATAGGTATTTAAGAGGTGTCAAAAAACTATATTTCAAACCTGAAAGACTAAAAGAAGCAACAGAATACCTCCTTCAAATAAAAGCTGGTATTACTGATGCTACAGATACTCCCTTGGAAAATCCCACTAATCTTATATTCAAAACCATTGATTTAACACCTCCTTTTATTACTTATACTTCTCCAAAGGATAAAAGTGAGAATATTTCAAGAGATTCTCTAATACTTATTAGATTCTCAGAACCGATAAATCTTGATTCAATTAATCCAGATAATGTATATTTAATTTCTAATAATAAAAAAGTACCTGCAAGAATTGAATATCAAAATTTACTTTATTCACTTCAAATAAAACCTTCATCCGTTCTTAAAACAGGTACTTATCAACTTATACTAAAAAATATCAAAGATGATTCAGGAAATAGAATGGATACCTTTATATTATCTTTTTCAGTATCTCCACCTTTAGATACCGATCCTCCATATCTTGTAAAAACAATACCTGGAAATAATCAAAAGGATATAGATATTTCGAAACCTATAAAATTATTTATTAATGAAAACTTGAAAGAATTCAGTGTAAATGGATTAAATATATCATTAAAAGATAAGGAAAAGAAAAATCTTATCAAATGCAGACTACTCTATAATAAAAAAGATAATATTATAGAAATATATCCCCTTGAAAAACTTAATTATTCCACATCATATATTCTTACTGTAAAAAATCTTCAAGATAAAAGCGGAAATATTTCCAATCCTAATGTGATATCCTTTAAAACTGAAAAAGCACCAGACACAACAGCTCCATCAATTGTAAAATTCAATTATTCCAAGATTAAATGTCCCCTAAATCCTAATTTCGAAATAATTTTCTCAGAGCCTCTTAAAACAGGTTTAATAAACAAAAATAGTGTCGCAATAAAAACTTCTGATGGTAGATTAATAAATGGTGGTATAAAATTTGTAATTCCGAATAAAATAATATTCAGGTCAATAACCAAGCTAAAATATGAAAAAGACTATTCCCTTATTATTTTCAAAAATGATATCAGTGATATGTATGGGAATCATCCATCAGACAATATAAAATTAAGTTTTCGCACAATAGACAAGCCTGATAAGGCTCCTCCTTATATTGTATCAACATCTCCTGTGAATGGAAAAAGAAATATAGGCATAAACACGCAATTCATAGTTAAGATGAGTGAACCTATAATGAAAAAAAGTGTAAATATCTATTCTGTAATGCTTTTCAGAAATGGGGAGACAATTCTTGGCGATGTAAAATATATGGATTCAACTAATACTATAATATTTTCTCCTCGATCTGATCTAAAATATAATTCTGAATATTCCCTTCTTATCACAGAAAAAATATGTGATCTTTTTGAAAATTATATAAAAACACCTCAAACATTACATTTTTATACAGAAAAAGAGCCTGACAGAATTCCACCAAGCATTATTTATACATCTCCTATTCCTGGTGCTATAAATGTAAAAAAAGACAGTCTCATCACCATTAGGTTTTCTGAAAAAATTGACCCTCAAACCCTTAATGAAATTACAGTTAGGCTTATGTCAGGAAATAAAAAGATATTTATAAAAACAAAATATAATAATACTCTCTCTAAACTTATTATTATCCCAGAAAAAGACCTTGAATATAACTGTAATTATCAACTTATTCTTACTAAAGGTATTTCAGACCTTGCTGGTAATTTTATGTTGAAAAATAAGGTCATTGACTTCAAGATAGAGCCAGAACCAGATAAAACACCTCCTGCAATTGTATCTGTAAATCCTGAGGATGGAAATGATTCAATAGATATAAACACTAGTATTAAAATAATTTTCAGTGAGCCTTTAGATGATCTTTCCATTAATGAATTTACTATAATACTTCAAGATATTGAATCCTCTAAAAGTGTTTCAGGGATAGTAAATTATAATCCATCCGCGTGTTCAGTAGAGTTTATTCCAGCTTTGCCTTTAAAGTACTCTAATCACTATAAACTAATCATAAGTCCTGATATTTCAGATGTTTATGGTAATAAAACTAATAAAACAATTGAGTTTAATTATAAAACCGTCCAAGCTCCAGATAATAAAAGACCAGAGATTATTAAAACTATTCCTAATAATTCTTCAATAGATTTTCCAATAGATGGTCATTTTGAAATTCATTTTTCAGAAAAAATGAATACTATTACTTTGAATAAATTTACAGTATTTCTAAAGAAAAAAGATGAACAAAAAAAACTTTCTCTAACAATGAAATATAATGAAATAACAAATACGCTTTTATGTAAACCAGTAAAACCTCTTGAATATTATACATATTATCAGCTTATTATATCAAGAATGGTAGAAGATCTTGCGGGAAACTGTCTTTCTTCGACAAAGATTACTGAATTTCATACAATTCATGCTCCTGACAATATTCCTCCTATGATATTAAGTTCAAATCCAAAAAATAATGACACTGCAATCAATATAGATATAAAACCTTCTATCACTTTTTCAGAAAAAATGATGGACAAAACAATAAATAGAGGAAATATTTTTATTAAACATGAAAACACTTTTGAAGATATTGAACTTTCTTATGATTCAGAAAACAACAAAGTTACAATAATTCCCCTTAAGCCTTTTGAATATGATACTAATTATTCCATTTATCTTTCAACATCCTTGTGTGACCTTGTTGGAAACAATTTGCCAAAAAACAATGTAATCAGCTTTAAAACAAAGAAAAAACCTGATACAGAAAGGCCATATGCTTTGAAAACTCTTCCAGATACTGGAGATATTAATGTATCTGTGAATCCTATAATCAGGGTATTTTTTAATGAAGCTCTTGATGAAAAAACTATTTCTTCAAACAGCATAAGCTTGAGTGATGGAAATGTATTCATACCTGGAAAAATAGACTATAAGAAAATAAAAAAATATATAGAATTCCGTCCTAGTGCTAGTTTAGAGTACTCTAGGACC
>Ga0114934_10000351_pt1 | contig 28809 bp, 23 predicted proteins | sample 4SBtaG_2_FD_99695 | JGI IMG/M metagenome (GOLD analysis project Ga0114934, IMG submission 99695) | Deep subsurface microbial communities from Kolumbo volcano to uncover new lineages of life (NeLLi) - 4SBTROV10_white metaG | ecosystem: Environmental > Aquatic > Marine > Volcanic ...
CTTGACTTGTCTTTTTGTCCGTCTTCACGGCGTAGCAACAGTTGCGTAGCCCTGCTATGCGCCTGTTGCTACGCCGTGAAGACAAACAATAATCCTGCGTCAATCTTTCCCATATTATTAAAAGCTCGCTCTTTAGGGTTAAGTTATTGATTGTTCGGGACGCGACAATACGTCTTTGTATACTCTGCTGTAATACCTCGTGTTGCACAAGCCCCAATAATCAATGATTCATAGCCACGGGTAATTTACGCTGAGTGGTTGCTAAATGATATATAAAACAATAACAAGGTATTTAAAAAAAGACGTAACTACTTGCCCCTAAATTGAAACAGCCCTCTATGGGGGATCTGTGGAGGAAGTGTATGCGGCAGGGAAGCCGCATTCAAGCCTACAAGGATGTATTTACGGCGTCTTCCGGAACAGATCACCCATAGAGGGGTGAGCAGTTACAAAAAGACACTGAACGGTACCTGGAAAATTAGCAGGATTTGTCAAAAATCTTTACACTTTTGGCAAGGTGAGGGGTAAAATATAAAGGAAATATAATTCAAAGCGTTGAAAAATATAAGGGTTCGTATTGTTGGCATGTAAACTGCTATCATAGTAATAAATTATTCATAATTATTATATAATACAACAGCTTATGTTTATACTAGGGATGCGATATATGTTGGTGATGGACTGTTTTCGATCCACAATAAATTCCTTTCATGCCAGTAAGTTTGATGAATACATCTTCATTCTAGCTAGTGTACTGGAGGATTGTTTGCAGAATATACGGTTGCCGCGTTACAGGACATTAGCAAAAAATGTTTTTTCGGGAAAAATAGGTCGATTCATACTGGTTATTATCGTATTTGGGTTTTCAGCTAACCCGAAAGCAGTTGAATTTCCATTAACCGAGACTCATACCGTATACCATCAATTGAATATGCATTTTGATAAAAAAATTGCTGCAGGATTATTGAGTCAGGAGCGAGCTGACGAAGTATTGGCTATGTACGATGATCAGGCAGTTCGGGCGGTGTTCACCGACAAATTCGGAGCACTAAATATCCATCTGATGGTGAGTACGCTGGCGACCGCTGGAACGGTGCTTGATGGAGCGATAGAAGTTTTTTTGGGAGACAATAAAACGGGTAAGCCCGCTAAAGTTTTTTATGGTGAGCCATCAAAGACTCATTTTGATGCAGAGGTGTATATTACTTCTTCTCGTCAGATGTATGTTATTGCAAATCAAAATCTAAAATTTGTCCCGTTTCAGATAGTGGCAACCTTGATGGGACATGAAGCTTTTCACCAGGACATATTTGTTACTCAAAATGAAGAAGTGATTGCGGGCGCCGCTCAATATGTAGCTTATGCTCAGCAGCTATTAGTGAATCCCCAATTAGCAACAAACAATGTACCTTCCGCACAAGTTAACAATAGCTGGCTGTTAACTTTGATGAATTCTGGTAAGGCAGGATTTCCAAATCCGGGCCTCGAAGAAGCACCATTAGTACGGTTAAACCAGGAGTCTTCGTTAGCGAATTGGAGTCGAGTCCCATTTAGAAGTTTTAAACACGGTCGAATTCAGGTGTTCTATTCGAATACACCAACAGGGAACTCTCCGGGAAATGTTTTTCTAAGCAAAGTAGCGGGTAAAATATCGGGTGGTAAAAAATTTTCCCGGATAGAGTTTAATGATCAGAGTTTAAAGGTATTTGATAATGTTCGGGCTTTGAGCGCAGAGCAATGGGGGCAGGTCGCGGCAACTCTTAAGCTATCTTATAACCGCGATGTTCAATTTGCGTCTGATTTTGATCCAAAGGCGGCGACTAGTTTGCCATTATAGACATTCGTATTATTCTAATGATTTCAATCCGTGGGTGAGTTTCGGTGATTGAGTTTATCAGGAATGAGTCGGTTGAAGATGTTTTTATAGTTTGGGTTGAAGAAAGATACCAGATCGAGTATGGGTTTAATCGAAAATAAACTGGATGTTGCGATTGTTTTCGTTCGTCAATAAATACTGTCAAAATCGCAGCAATTAGCACTGCTCATTTTTGGGGCAAAACAGTGCGCTATTTTGTTCAATACCAGAATTTATCAACAATAGATCGCTGGAGCGAGTGAGTTGCCAGTATGTTTCGATATATTCTTAAACTGATTTTACTAGTATTCTGTAAGTGAATGATTTATATCTATAAATAGAATATATAGAAATTTGAATAAAAATTGGTCGATTTAATGGAATACTCGGAAAAACCTAGCCTAAAGGGACTTCGAAACAAAGTTATCCACATGTCTATCCACAGAATCTGTTAATAAAGTCAGTGTTGCCTGATGAATCTCTTTAATTACCGTAGGTTAACGGTAGATTGGGCGGTGTAGTCGACGCATGAAAGATTTTTTAATATCCAAAAGTCTAACTTTCACCAATCAAATAGCCATAAAGTTCCACTGTATTCTGTCGCTTCGCAGGATGTGGTTATAGGAGCGAGGGTTCAATAATATACGAATCTTGACTTGTCTTATTGTCAGTCTTCAGCGTTGTAGCAACAGTTGCGTAGCCCTGCTATGGGCCTGTTGCTACGCCTTGAAGACAAACAATAATCCTGCGTCAATCTTTCCCATATTATTAAAACCTCGCTCCTGAGTGACCGTGGATTAATTCTTCATGGGGTGGTTAAGTTTATGTGTTGATTAACCGGCTTGTATTTTTATGACAAGCGGGCTTAACCGAATTCAATCTTTCACAGTTTGTACAAGATCCCCAATAATCATTGAGGTATACCAGGGTTTTGAAAACGCCGGACGCGTATTTTGGAAATATCGAATTGAAACAACCGCAGTGGTCGATTTACTTTTAAAAATAGATTGTTTTCCTGTTTTTGCCTGAGGTTCTGATGCTGTCCATTCATTGCCCAAGCAACTAAGAATTTTGGGTTTGTATTTGTCGTAGGAAGCGTGCGCAACTTCCTCATCAGATTCTGTCCATTGGCAGGAATAATTTGACAGCCCTTTTGCCCAAGCCCAAACCTGACAATCTGTTCCGGCAAACAAAGGCTCAGTTTTCCAGACATTTGCGCTTTGCCAGGGATTATTGGAAGGCGCACCGGATTTGAATTTGCTGAACCTGGAAGGGTAGTCAGCTATTATGTTCTTTAGGTTCTGGCAACTGTCCTCATCAGAAACAGCTGATTTATCAGAGGGTAATTCAGCACAAGCAGCAAAAATAAGCAAGCTGCACAGGGCAAATTTGACAGCTATATTCCGAGGGAAAATGGATATCGTTCTGGGATTTGTCAACATTTCTTGCTTCTTGTCAGTTTGAATACAGAAAACCCGGAGCTGGCAGTAAACCAGACGGCACTCGCCCCTGGATTCTATCACGACACTTTTCGAAGAGAAAGTAATGGATTATGAGTTCAATTGCTCACCTCTAAATTTATCATTGAGAAATACTGTATTATCGCGCAAGTCGGTTCCGCTGTTTTTTAAGAAGGACACATATGTCCTCTAACTTTAGGAGCGAGGATTTAATAATATACGAATCTTGGCTTGTCTTATTGTGTCTTCAGCGTTGTAGCAACAGTTGCGTAGCCCTGCTATGGGCCTGTTGCTACGCCTTGAAGACAAACAATAATCCTGCGTCAATCTTTCGCATATTATTAAAACCTCGCTCCTTATTCATTTTGCTTGACCAACTCGATATGTCTGATCACAAAGGGACTGCGGAACTACTGGTTTTTCTGATCCTTTTACTTCAAGATAACCACCAAAAAAACGATCAGTTAAGCCATCCCGGTATTCCTTGGCCAGGATTTGGTCTTTTGTATTCAAATAAGTCAGGTTTTTTATTCGTTGCTCACCACTTGCAACAATCGTTACACCAAATAAGCCTTTGAAATCATCAGGCACGGTTAAATTAACTGCGCTAAACCCCATTCGTGATAAAAACCGCGAACGGATAAGACTCGAGCTATCGCCATGAGGAACCCAACGAATAACCCCCTCAAACAGGCTTAACTCTCTATACTCATAGGTGTAATAATAGCCATCCGTGCTGCAAAAAGTGATATCTTTCACGGTTTTATTGGCTATGTGATCAAACCACATATTAACGTTACCCACCATTTGTTGCATATCCGAAAAATTAATGACTTCGCGCGCTGATTTACCAATAATTCTTGACGCGGATCGTCCTCCAAAATTGAGGTATAACCAGCCAGCAACAATCATTGACACAAGCAAAAAAATTATAACAATCCACTTTGTTTTATTTGACATATTAACATTCCCCATTTTTCAGGCTGGAACTCAAATTGATTAATATTCCTGATTCTACTTACAAAGTAGCCTAATTACACTATATCTCGGGCAGTTATCCCGGGTGCATGTTTTTCCTCCAGATTTAATGGCAGTTGTCAGTGGTCATCTCGCGAATTATTTAGCAGGGGGAGTGCCAATTATTCTGAAAAAATTACCACAAAATTTTTATATTTACCGCTTACAGTTTGAATGAACTGCATCGTGTTTTAGATTTTAAGCAGGAAACACGCTAAATTCTCCTGTAAAAACTACATCAACCCTCATTTGGCAACAGATTCAATACAAAACTGAAAAGAACAACTATTATTGTAATAACTATGTGCTATAAGAATGAACCGTCATAAACTGATGGTTTATTGAATTGCTATGATAGCAATACTATTGTATGGAGAGCTTTTTATTCTAGTGGTTAAAAAATTGACAACCTAAGCAGAAGACAAACTTAATAGTTATCGAAGTTATGAACATATTATTTCTGAATCCCAACATTCGACCTAATTCACCCCTTGGAAAATATTTGCCTGTGGGCTTGGGATCGGTCATGACATTTATTAAAAATGCGGGTTATGAATTCGATTTTTTAGATATTACCATTCATGACTACGACGATGAATATGTTGAGAATTATATTCGTGAAAATCCATACGATGTTATTTTAATGGGTTCCATTGTTACTCACTATAAGTGGATTAAGTGGTGTGTAAAAATAATAAAGAAACACCAGCCAAATTGTAAGATTGTCGTTGGTAATTCTGTTGCTGGTTCAATATACGAGGTATTTTTAAACAACACGCCAGCAGATGTGGTTGTTATCGGAGAGGGTGAGTTTTCTACACTTGAAACACTAAATGCCTTTAGAGATGATAGATCTCTAAGTGGCATAAAAGGCATTGCTTACAGGGCAGCGGACGGTTCCATCAGGAAAAATGAAAAGCGGCCTGCCTGTAAGATCGATGATTTATTACCGATTAATTGGGAATTATTTGAAGTTGATAAATATTTTGAAAAACTGGATGCAACGGGAGCCTTCGGTGCCAAAAATCCTGAGTCGGGTAAATGGCGTACAATGCCGGTGCCTACAGCTCGTGGTTGTGTTTTTAAATGTACTTTTTGTCACTATGTATTTTGGGATGACCCCTATCGACACCGCAGTGCTGAAAATATACTGGCTGAATGTAAGAGCCTGATCGAAAAGTATGGAGTCAATTACATCAATTTTTGGGACGATTTGAGCTTCTCTTCATTGTCGCAGGCCGAAAAAATCGTTGACCAGATCCTTGCGTCGGGGCTCAAGTTTTATTGGAGCGCTGCGATTCGATCCGATTTATTCGGAAAGCCACAAATAGACTATGAAAGGCGCCGTAGAATCGCTCAAAAATTTAAGGATTCAGGGTGTATTAGCGTAGGATTTTCACTTGAATCTGCTAATGCTGAAATTCTTGAAATGATGAATAAGAGAATTAAACATCACTATTTTGAAGAGCAGATTAAACTCTTGCGAGACGTCGGGATTGTTGCAAATACCAGTATTGTATTTGGATATCCAATCGAAACTAAAGAAACGATCAAAGAAACGTTCGACTATTGTTCGAAAACAAAGGTTTATCCAAGCATTGGCATTTTGTTGCCGCTACCATACACTGGAATGTACGAGTATGCTAAAACCCATGGCTTTATTGTCGACGAAGATCGTTACCTTGAAACAATTACCGAACGGCAGGATCTTTGTCTGAATTTGACTAAAATGTCCGACAAAGAATTTCTCACTACCATTAAGGAAGGTGCCAAACGATTGAATATTGAAATAGATATTGGACTTTCGGAAGACAGTTTTATGAGAACAGGTGGTTACCGCAAGCACAACAAACTAAATAAAATTGATAAGAAAGCCAGTTTTCCAATAAGGAATAAGGCTGATTTTAGTTTCAATTATAGTAATCAGAATTTTGATCTGGGTCCCGGTGGGGATAACCAGCAGGATGAAATTGAAATAAAATTAAAAGATGTGGCCAAGGAGAATGTAATTCCATAAAAAACATTCAGTTATATTATTGAATGTGTTTACATTGGCTTGCTAGGTTTGGTCGTTAGGGTGCAAGCCATTGTTGGTTCGGGTGGCGCGACTTCTATCCTGTAAGTTTTGGTGTAGGCTCCGATAAATTAAGGAATGTTGGAAATAATGCGGTTAGCATATGAGCAGATACGAAACTGAAAACAAGGAATATTTTGAGTTCAGAAATCAATTCAAAGATCGTTCGTTTACGATTGATGATTTGGATCACTTTTCACTCTTTGTTGGTATCCATAATTTCGCCCGCAAAAAATTTATTATCGATGAATTTGAAAAAACCTTAGATGTAAGTGGCAATATCTACGAATTCGGCACATGGAGGGGTAGTATTATGATGCTCTTGGCCGGTTGGTACCGTTTACGTCGTCCTCAGAGTAATAAAATTATCTATGTTTTTGACACCTTTGAGGGGCTTAGCGATGGTACTCCAGACGATGGTAATGCATTCCAGAAATATACGGGTCGTTATACAAGTGATGAAAATACTATTCGCGACTTGGTATCCCGAAAAGGTCTGGACTCGTATATAACATTCGTTGTTGGCGATGCTTTCAGGACTTCTAAAGAACATTTTTCTACAGCAGCTTTTCCCAAGGTTAGTTTTGCACTCTTAGACATGGATCTTTATGAACCAACAAAGGCGGCTATCGACGAACTTTTACCTAACCTTACACCCCAAGGTAAGATACTCTTTGATGAAGGCACCTCTGATACCTTTGAAGGGGAACAAAAATCTTTAGCGTATATTATAGATAAAGCAGAAAAACTGGGTATACACTACTCTGTTGAGGAAAACCATCTGACGCGACAACCGACTACAGTTTTTACAAGAATAAAATAGAAACGACAGTTAACTATGAGAACTTTTGAATCAATCAATATTGGAGATAAAGCCGAGTTAACACACATCATTACACAAGATGACATCAATTCATTTGTGGAACTCACTGGCGATGATAACAAATTGCACGTCGACAGGGATTACGCACAAACTACTTCTCTAAAAAAAAACGTGGCTCATGGGATGCTTGGGGCCTCGTTTATATCGACTGTTATCGGTACAAAATTACCCGGGGATGGTGCTCTATGGCACGGCCAAAATTTGGAGTTTTTGCTTCCGATTCGTATTGGTGACAGGATCACAATAAAAGTTGAGGTTGTCAAAAAGACACAAAAAAACCAGACAGTCGAATTATTAACAGAAATATTTAATCAACACAAAAACAAAGTGACTACTGGCACTGCAAAAGTAAAAATTGTCGCACAGGAAGCCTCGAAAATAGACAAAGAATGTTCTGGCCAGAAGAAAGTTGCTTTGGTTGTTGGTGGTACCGGAGGTATTGGCCAGGTCTGTTGCCTGCAACTTGCGCGCGATGGTTTTGACGTGGCCATTCACTACCATAAGAATAAAGCAGTAGCGGACAAGCTTAAAAAGCAAATTGTGGCTTTGGGTCAAAAGGCTATCACTGTTCAAGGCGATATTAACAATCCTGCTCAAACCCAGGAAATGGTCATTAATGCGCTTAGGCGATTAGAGAATATCATGGCGGTTGTTAATTGTTCGACCCTGAATTTGCCGAAAATCAAGTTTAATGACCTGGAATGGGAAGAGATTGAAAAACAGTTTTCTTTGAATGTTAGAGGTACTTTTAATATTTTAAAAAGTGTAGTGCCTGTTATGGAAGAAAATAAATATGGCAAGTTTGTCAACCTGAATACCCTTGCTATAGAGCAACCTAATTCTGAGTGGTCTCATTACATTACGGCCAAATCCGCTCTTAATGGGTTTTCAAAAGCTTTGGCAATAGAACTGGCTCCTAAAGGTATACGCATTAACCAGGTTTCACCGGGGATGACGGAAACTGATTTGATTGCTGACATTCCTGAAAAGGCTAAACTACTGGTAGCGGCCAAAACTCCTCTGCGCCGTCTTGCTTTACCGCAAGATATAGCTGGGGCAATCAGTTTTCTGGTTTCTGAGAAATCTGACTATCTCACGGGCGAGACAATTCGGGTAAACGGTGGCCAATTAATGGCATGAAACAACTCAAGTATTCAGAAATACTGAAACAAAACACAGTCCTGGGTCTCGAACTGAAATCAAAACCGTCCTATAAGATCAGCATTCTTTCGAATATAACACTTCACCAAAGCAAAGAGATTATAGAATATAGCCTGCGTTTTGAAGGTCTTAATGCGCAAGTTACTTTGGGTGATTACGATAACATCGTACAAGATAGTAAAAAATTTAACGAATCCAATTTGGTGATTGTTCATTGGGAAACGGCTAATCTTATCGAAGACTTACATTCCCAGGTCGATCGCCTGGACGAGAGTAAGATAAAAGAAATATTCAACAAAACTGTATCAGAGATCGAACTTTCCCTAAAATATCTTGAGAGCACTCCTCTAATCATTGTCAATCAGTTTTCGTCCTTAGCTTTCAATCACTCAAACGGTGAAGTGAACAGGCTCGATCAGTTGGCAAATAGCTTGAACGAATTTCTTGAATACAATAGAACACCGAATGTTCTTCTGCTCAGTATAGACAATATCCTGATCCAAATCGGCATCGAAAAAAGTTTGTATTTCAGGTATTACCGCTCGTCAAAAGCCTTGTACTCGATTAATTTTTTCAAAGCTTATAGCCAACGCATAAAGCCTTTTATACTGGCACTCAATGGTCGAAGCAAAAAAGCTTTAATTTTTGATTGTGATAACACTTTATGGAAAGGGATATTGGGTGAGGATGGTTTTGACGGTATCGACATGTCGCCCTATAGTGATCAGGGCAGTATTTTTTCGCAGGTACAAAAGATTGCCCTCGAACTACAAGAACAGGGTGTGTTGATTGGTCTTTGTAGTAAAAATAATTTTGAAGATGTCGACCAAGTGCTAAAAAGTCACCCGGATATGCAATTGAAAGACAAACACATCGCTATCAACAAATGTAATTGGGCAGAAAAAACTAAAAATCTGATTGAGATCGGACAGATCCTTAATATTGGACTCGACAGTCTGGTATTTGTGGATGACTCAGTATTTGAAGTTAACCTGGTCAGAGAAAAGTTACCTGAAGTGACTGTATTACAGGTACCCAACAATCTTCAAAATTATATTGCTCTACTTAATGACTATAAAGGTCTTTTTCATAAGGTCTCGCAAACTCAGGAAGACACATATCGAACGATTTTCTACAAACAACAAACTGTAAGACAATCATCAAAGCAAAATTTCGATACTGTTGATGAATACCTTGCCTCACTCGAATTAAAGATCAGGTTTGTGATTGACGATGTCGACAATATCGCTCGCTTATCGCAATTGTGCCAAAAAACAAATCAATTTAACCTCACTACCAAAAGGCATACCGAAGACGATATCAAAGGATTTATCGAGCAAGATTGTTCAAAAGTGATCTCTCTCACCGTTTCCGACAAGTTTGGAAACAACGGAATAACCGCTCTCTGTATTTTCCACATATCGGGAGAAAGGGCTGAAATTGACAGCCTGTTGATGAGTTGCCGCATCATAGGCCGCAATATTGAATACGCGCTTATTGACAACACTATAGATTTTTTAAAAAAAAATCAGGTCTCTCACGTTTCTGCAAAATATGTGGCAACGCAAAAAAACAGCCAGGTCAAAGAATTCTATGAGAATTGTTCGTTCAACTTAACCTTTGAGTCTGAAACAGAAAAAAACTATATATTGAAAATTAATCAGTATGAAGAAAAGCACATTCATTACATTGAGGTATGCCATGATTCCTGATACTGAAGCTCGTATCAAAAACACCATGTCAGCGGTTTTCGGACTATCCATTGAAAGAATCACGGACGAATTGTCCCCTGATAATTTTGAAGGCTGGGATTCCCTTAAAAATATGAATTTGGCGGTGGCTCTTGAAGAGGAATTTGATATCAGCTTTACTGACCTTGAGCTGACAGAAATGATGAATTACTCGCTGATCAAACTCATTGTGTTAGAACATTTACAGAACGATTAAAAAACAGATGGACGAAAATAGTATTCCTGAATTGATCGAAGATGCCTTAAAAAATGTAGGTATTGACGAAGGAGATACGATATTTGTTCACAGTGATTCCACAGCGATTCGCAATTTGACCCATTTAGGATGGCTAGAGGCGTTAGAAATATTAAAAAACTGTTTTTTAAATGTTCTAGGTAATAAAGGTACATTAATTGTGCCTACGTTCAATTGGGATTTCTGCAAAGGTAAAAAATACAACCATCAAACAACGCGTTCTAAAGTGGGCATGTTCACGGGCTATGTGCTTTCTGATAAGCGAGCGATACGCTCAACACACCCCATTTATTCTTTCGCTGGCATTGGCCCTGATGTCGACAAGCTTTTCAATGAAATTTCAAATTCTTCATTTGGCGAAAATTCAGTTTTTCACCGTCTTCATCGGATCGACGCTAAAGTTGTTTTCTTCAATACCAGTTTTAATGAATGTACTTTTGTTCATTACGTTGAACAAAAAATTGGAGTCGATTACCGATTTCTTAAACAGTTTGAGGGAACAGTGGTAAACAATGGTCATGAAACGACGGGTACTTATGATTTTTATGCCCGCTATTTAGAGAAAAACATCGAACCCCGCTTCGAAAAGTTGAGAACTGATCTTTTATCCTCGCACAAGATGGTAGAGGCTTTTTTGTGCGAGCAATATTCGATATCTCAGGTCAGTTGTGCGGATATCTATGCCGTTGCCCAACAAGGTCTTAATTCTGATCCCTGGTACCTTATTAAACAACCCAACAATGAACAGCATCTATGACAGCTAATGGTGAAAAAATTCTAGCTTTGGCAAAGACTCTGTTTCCCATTTGCAGAAGTATCACAGGTGATGGTGTCAGGCAAACTCTGAAAATTCTTTCACAAGAAATTCCACTAGAAATTCACGAAGTCCCTACAGGTACGAAAGTATGTGACTGGTCAATTCCTAAAGAATGGAATATTCGCAGTGCCTTCATTGCGAATGAAAAGGGTGAAATAATAGTCGACTTCAAAAACCACAATCTTCATATAGTGAGTTATTCAATACCTGTCGATAAATGGCTTACGCTTTCAGAGCTTGAAGAACACCTTTACAGTTTGCCGGAACAACCCAATGCGATTCCTTATGTGACTTCTTACTATAAAGAGCGATGGGGTTTTTGTTTGACTCACGAGCAACGATCAAAATTGCAAGAAGGTAATTACCACGTTTTTATCGATAGTGATTTAAAAGAGGGTTACTTGAGTTATGGTGAATATTTCATCAAGGGGCAAAGCGATGAAGAAGTGTTTCTGTCAACTTACATTTGCCATCCATCCATGGCAAATAATGAACTTTCAGGCCCAAGCGTTGCTGTCTTTATTGCCAAATGGTTGGCCTCTGCCCCCAGGAAATACAGCTACCGAATTGTTTTCACTCCTGAGACCATTGGCTCGATTACCTATCTAAGTCGACACCTCGAAGAACTCAGGAAAAATGTCAAACTGGGGTTTAATCTTACTTGTATGGGAGATGAGCGGGATTATTCTTATGTGGCATCCCCTTATGGCGCAACTCTTGCCGATAAAATCATTAACAACGTTCTGAAACACAATCACCCGGATTTTACCCAATACTCTTTTTTAGATCGCGGCAGTGACGAAAGACAATATTGTAGTCCGGGTGTTGATTTACCTCTGGTTACTTTATGTCGTAGTAAGTTTGGTACTTATGATGAGTATCATACTTCGTTGGACAATTTTGACTTAGTGACGGCCAAAGGTTTGCAAGGCAGTTATGAATTGCTGCAGGACTGTATCGAAGTGAACGAAGCCAATAAAATTTACAAACTGGCTTGTTGTGGTGAGCCTCAACTGGGTAAACGTGGTCTCTATCCCAACCTCAGCACCAAAGATATGTCTGTTGAAACCATCATTAATCTTGTGGCTTATGCTAATGGCAGTAATGATCTGATTGATATCAGTAATTTCATTGAAGTACCGGTGAAATCCATTTTACCCATAGCCAAAAAACTATTTGAAGCGGGGTTACTTGAGGTCGTCGATTGAGGCGTATAATCAAAGTTCTTGTCAATTATTAGAACTGTTTCGAGCTTTGTATGGCAACCCATTCAATACAAAACTAAAAAAAACAACTATTATACTAATAATTAGTGTAGTTTCTCCCTGTATTAAATATATGGGCGTAAACCATAGAGTATTGGAGTTTCTGCAACAAGGTTGTCGCAGCAAAGCCGATCGGGAGGTATTTATTTGTGGCAGAACAAGAAATGGTTTGTATTCTAACCACGACACTTGGTGACTGATGTCTAAATGTATAAATAAGCGATAGATAGAAGAGAGGATAAATTGATGAGAACAAGGCGAACAAATGTAGGAATATGATTATATTTTAACGTTGTTTAACATAGATATCGTTAATTTAGATCTCATATAGTATTGGCTTTTTATGCAATTAAATACTAGTACTCCATCATTGTTGTATTGACGGGTATATCAGCCGATAAGCGGCCATCTGCGTTGTTGCACTCGCTTGACACGTGCGACTAGTCCTGCGCTCGCGCGCCTAGCAGCTGACCATTTCTCGACCAAGCTACTCCCCAATACAACAATGACGGAGTACTAGATACTAATGAGTCTTAATATTGAATGCGAGGCAGTTGATTATGCAAGCTTGCAGTATGAGTATATTTATATGTTCGGCAATGATACCTAGGTCTAATACTCAAACCATTGACGCCTTACTTTTATCAATCAGATAATTAATTCGCTATAAGGATATATCAATTACAGTGGTTATAGAAAACGACGAGCTCTGGAGCAACAAAACGATCTTGGTTACTGGCGGAACCGGATCGTTTGGGCAATCTTTTGTACGAAAAATTCTACAGGAAAAGAATCCCAAAAAAATTATTGTCTTTAGTCGGGACGAACTCAAACAATTTGAGATGGCCCAACAATTTCATGATGATCGGCTGCGCTTTTTTATCGGTGATATTCGCGACGAAAAACGCCTTGAGTTGGCTTTCGATGAAGTCGATATCGTGGTTCACGCAGCAGCCATGAAACAGGTGCCTATTGCGGAATACAATCCGCTGGAAGCCATCAAAACAAACGTTATGGGTGCAGCCAATATTATTCAGGTGGCTCGCAATTCAACTGTTACTCGGGTCATTGCGTTAAGTACCGATAAAGCATCAAACCCCATCAATCTTTACGGAGCCACCAAGCTCTGTTCAGACAAATTATTTCTTGCGGCGAATGTTTATTCGGGAAGAAAAACGCTGTATAGCGTTGTACGCTACGGAAATGTAATGGGAAGTCGAGGCAGTGTAATCCCGTTGTTCAAAAAGCAGAAAGACCAAGGGGAACTGACAGCCACTAATCTTGAAATGACGCGTTTCTGGATTACACTGGATGAAGCCGTGCAATTTGTTTGTGACTGCCTTCATCGTATGCAAGGCTCAGAAATATTTATTCCCAAAATTCCCAGCGTTCAGCTTCAAGATCTTGCGCAAGCAATCGCTCCCAATGTACCTATAAAAATTATTGGTATGCGGCCTGGCGAAAAACTTCATGAAAGCCTTTTTTCCCGGGATGAGGCGCGAGAGATTTGGGAATTTGATGATTACTATATTCTTTATGCACAAAGCGCTACTCACAAAAAATACTCGCAAGGTCGAAAACTTGCTGTAGAGTATAGCTACAGTAGTCATACAAATAGTTGGTTTTTAAATCCCCAGGAACTTTTGGAAAAATTAAATAAGTTATAGTTACTTTTTCTTGTGTTTACACCGGTATCGGTCTTCTGTTTATCAGTCTATTCTACGGGATCGTCACACTTGTTTAAGACAGCCAAAAAGCTGCTCGCAAATATAGACAATGTCGTCACTCGATAAATGACAATGCAAGGGTAATGAAAGAGTTTGCGAATGAAAGTGTTCAATTTTTGGATAGTCTTTTTTTGGGAAACCTTTTATGCATTCAAAGGAATACAGCGGAATGTAGTGTACGTTTGTCGCAATACCTCGCTTGCTTAAATCAGACATTAACTGTTCTCGAGTGATTTTGAAAAGATCAAAATCGATTAATACTGTGGCTAAATGATAGCAGTTTCTTTTTTCAGGATGGACAAATTTAACCCCGTCGAACTCACTAAAAATATTCGAATAAGACTGCATTAATTTAAACCGTTTGTTTTTAAATACCTCAATTTTTTTTAATTGACTGCGTCCCAGGGCTGCAGAGACCTCATTCATATGGGCATTCAGACTGGGCTCAATGGTGTCGTACGACAAGTATCTACCTGCCGTATTTCTACGTATACCGTTATTTCTCAATTCCCTAAGGTGTTTCGCCAGCTTCTTATCATTAGTCGTAATCGCTCCGCCCTCAAGTGTGGTAATGGCTTTTGCAGGATGAAAACTAAACACCGAGGCACGCGAATATCTACAGGCGCCGACATGAAAACCTTCTTTGTCTACAGAACCAAAGGCATGACAAGCATCCTCGATTATAAGATTCTTAGTGTTGAGCAAATCATTTACACAGCCCGCATTTCCGCCATAATGCATGGGTACCAGCAGATCTCCTGGTTTGGCCAGAGATTTAATCTGAGTCCAGTCGTGGCTCAGGGGATCTTCATCAAATAACTTTAATTGATATCCATTTAATTGAGCGGCTGTCGCCGTTGCTACAAAAGTTACCGGAGTCGTCACAATAAATCCTGGGCATTCCGGACGCAAAGCTTTATACAGTAGATTTAGACCATTAGAAGCATTGTTCACACAGACCACTTCTTTAGCACCTAAGTATTCAGCTAATTCCTGCTCAAAAGCTTCTACTTGATGACCGCGGGTCAAACTTGTACCCTGAAGAACCTCACTTACCATCGATCGGTCAGTGTCATCCACACAGGGCGAAAAGAGGTTAATATTTTTCACTGAATTATTTGTTTAATCCAGCGACAAATGCTGTCTGTTTTTTGGTCGAGTGTCAAAGTTTCAAGTTTATAGTTTTCTTTTAGTGCATTCACTTTGTTTTCATATTCCTGACGATTCACAGGATCCATAAAATGATCAATGTCAGAAAAGATTTCATCGATTGAAAGTGCGACCTTGATCATACCCTGCTGATACAGGGGATTTGCGGTTTTGGTTTTTTGCGGGTCGACAAATTGTTCCTGAAACCAGGGGCCGTAATAACAAATTGCGGGAATTTTTGCTAACAAAGCGTCCCACAATAGAGAAGAATTGCCATGGATCACTAATACATCCGTAATAGAAAGGATTTCCATTAATTGATCGGTTTTTACCAGGGCAACCGTACAGCCCAGTTGCTCAGCTTTTTTATTCCATAGCTGTTTAATATCTGCAAATTGCTCAGGACCCGAAAATGCCGGGTGGAGCTTGACGATTAATTGACAACCGGTTTTTATTTGATAACTTGCAAATTCATTGAGAAATTCGCCAACAATCAAAGCATCTTCCATTTGAGCCCGTACTAATTGGCTTTGTGATCGCCCTTCCCACCAGGTTCCTAAATAAGTAATGCAGGGTCGTGCAGGATCCAATCCCAAATGTTGGAATGCAGTCTCCCGGTTACTCAGTTCTACCATATTGGTATCTACAGGAGTACCTTTAACCAGGTATTGAGACCGTTCAGTCCGTCGTCTTTCTCCATAAAAGAATTCGAGTTCAAATGCATTGTCTACAATGACATAATCGGACGCATGATGGATCGTTGCTCCGGTATTTTCAGCATAGATTTCAGCGGGAAATAAGACGGAGAAATTTCCATGCTCAATATTTACAGTTTTAATGCAATGCTTTCGCGCTTCAATCACAATAGAGCGTCGCATTGAATGATCGTAGTCTGAGCAAATAAGCACCAGATCAATTTTTTCAAGATTTAAAAGTTGCTTGAAAAGGTGAGTATGGCCATAAGTCTGGAAATAAATTTTGTGAAGATCTTGAATCTCGTTTTCTTGTAGTCCTTTTTGCGTGTTATCCCCGAAAATTTGTTTGAGTTCTGTTTCGACAAATTGGAGGCCTTGATAGAATTCCGGTAGGTAGGAATCCAATTCAGGTTGCTGTTGATTTGCTGGAATTATGTCTTCTAAAAATGTGAAGGGTGCTCCGACCGTTGGCGCAAAGCCACATTCTCGAAAGCAAATCACTCTGAATTGTTGACATAATTTAAGGAAAAAAGCCTGGTGGCATCTGGGAAAAAATCCGCTTACAAACAGTGTTTTCATTGTTTCCCTACCAAGCGATTAAAAACCAGCCCATTAAAAAGAAAGACAAACTTTTGATTGAGCGCGCGACTCATTAATGGGATTTCTTCGTCGTCAAAATGACCAATCCTTTGCTGCATGGTGTTTAAGTAAAAATCATATTGTTCCAGTTTTCGCGACAACATTATGGGATATTTGGCATCAAAAAATTCTTTTAAATGAACAGTGGAAAAATTCTGGCGAACGAAGCACAAAGGACAAATGAGCACTTTATCAAAGATAAAGCCAGCAAATATCGAAACCGGCACACTGTGACCACAGTCGCTACACTGGCAATTGAACACATATTCGCAGGCACCATTACAGTTCAAATTGAAATCTTCGACAATTACTTCAACAATTTTGTCCTCTCCATTTTTAAGGTAGCTCTTTACCCACTCTGCCTGACATGGCTTCTGAAGTTGCGTCAATTCATGTTTTACATCAAGCCCTAGTATTTGAGCAATTCTTAAAAGTAGTTCTGGTTCCCAAAATTCATATGCTCGGGGGTGAACTTTCATCATGTCATAAAAATTCTTCAATTGAATCGAATCCTGTACCAGAACAAGTAGCTTCAATCCCGCAATTAGAGTGTCCGGATCAGACAAACTGGTCGCTATTATTGGATTTAAAGATTGGGCCGCCTGGTGATACTGACCTTGCAGTCTCAAATCCTCGACCTGAGTATGAACTTGTTGCATTTGAGAAGTCATAAGTTGCTGGAATATTCCTGTATAAGTTCTAACTTGTGAAGCATTTAATTTAGACAATGCCTGGGATCAAGGTAAATAATAAAACGTTTCAGTTAGATGAAAAAAAACTAAGTTGAATCACTGCAACCTGTATAGCCTCAATTCCGAATGAAAACCATCAACTGTCTGGTATCCATAGGGAATGACATTGGTTGTAATTAATTCATAGTCCGGTAGAAAAGTGTTGTAATCGTCTCCGGTTATGGGTTCCCTGACACCGAGCTGCGATGAGTCCGTTGCCACTTGTTTGCCTTCTTTTAAATTCCTCAAAAGCACGTACCTACATTCTAAACGACGTACTTGAGAAAGATAATTTCGAACAATGTTCGGCTCCATTTCCTGAAAGGAAATAAAGTTTACGAACAGATCGATCTGTCCTGTCAGGCGAGGCAATTGCCAGGGACATAAAATAACGCTGCGATAATCCTGGCGTAATCTGCTGATAGAAAAATTCTGACTTGCCGTTATTTGCACAGTATCTGCGACGTATTCCTGACCAATTACCTGTTTAAGATAATAACTGGAAAATAAACAGGTTGGCGGTATATCGACATCAATGTAGAAAGTATCGTTGCGGCGATCAGACAATAAAATCTCGCCGAGAGATCCGAATCCCCCGCCAATTTCTAGAACTGTGTTCACACGGCAATTGTCGATATGCTGCTTAAAAAAATTAAGGCCAAGTAAATAATTCAAGCTCGAGCGACTATAATTTTTCCCATCAAAACAAAATTGACCAACAGGATTACCAATCTGGCTTTCACTGAAACTCAGGGTGTGTGGAATCTTATTCTGATCACTTGCCAGATACACTCTATAGTCGCTTAGAGCCTGCAGTTTTCCAGAGAAAAATTGTTCGAGAGCCATGCCGGCCTTGGGATCTTTAGAGCCGATATTCTCAAAAACGTTAACAATATCCTTAAAACCTTGGGGATCAGCGGCCAGGCCATTAAAAGTGTAGGTAGGAACAAAATATGAAAGAGCGCTTAGCAAACAACGAAAATTTTCAATGCCATGTATGTCGAGATCATATTTTAGCGCTTCAAAACCATGTTGCCAAAAATGGCTCGGCTTATACAAGGTATCAGCATTTTCCATTTCGTGGACAATTCTATCGAGTGTCTGTTTCCACATGGCTCGTTGATTTTTTTAGTTCAGTTTGTTGAAGTTTGAGTATGATTAAATATTTCTAATTAAGTGCAACTGTCTTGGAAAACATGTTGCACACTGCTCAATGCAGCAGCCCGAATAACCAATGATCCGCACCCTTCGAGTGTAAGTGATTAAGTCAATTTTTTATACACTTCTTTAAAAACCTCTGGCATAAACCAGGCGTCTAAGCTATCTTTGCCTGCGAAAACTACATTGGAAAAATGTTCTTGTGCAGTGTCGCGTAGATTTTGTTTAATTTTCTGATAGGAGTGGTCTAAAATCGGAAAGCCCATTGGTACAGTCAGTGCTTTTTGGTAGAGAATGTTTGCATCATGAGCAACAATACCCATTTCTATCAGTTCGTCGAAAATCTTCTGTGTGGCCTCGTCGAAATTCAATGGGTCAGCGGTCAATACTTCCACAGTGATTCTGTGACGCCCTGATTTCTCAGCCAAATCTGGTTGAAGGTTACTATATAAAGTAACCCGAAAAGCGAGAACCTTCGGATCATAACAAAAGATATACCAATCTTTGGCCAAAGGCATGTTGTCAATGGTGTAGTGAAACAAACTGGTGCAGACTCTTCGAGGAGGCTGCGGCCTGAATTCAATTCCTGCGGCTTTAAACAAAAATACTGTGGGCACAGTCCAGACCAGTTTGTTACAACTCAAAACTTTGCCATTTGCTAATATGACAGATTCAACCCTGGTCTGTTTATGATGAACTTTTTCCACGCTTTGCTCACACAATATATGCACGCCTAGCTGTTTCAGCTCCTTTTCAAATTCTCGAACCCATTCATTGGCTCCTCCTTCATAGGGATAATAAATCGTTCTGTTGTCTACAGTGGTGGTGTATTTTTTGTAGCTAATCCTGTCATCGTAAATAGGAATTTGCTTAATTAAAGCCGTCGCTTTAGTATTTAGCATTTGAAGCCTTTTCATACTAAACCGAAGATGGGCGTCGGGAAGTAGTTCGTGCAACGAATCCACGCAAAACAAATTTTCTAAAATAGGGGCAAATATCTCATTTGTAAATGTTTGTCCAAATATGCCTTCAAGCTGCGTTCGAGCATTTTCAAAGGTTTTTGGATAGGCCGTAATTTCAAGAAGATCACTCAAGCCACGGCCATAATTCTTGCCAATATCTTTAGTGTCAACAAACACACAACCCTGATTGAGCCGACCTTTAAAATAGGTGCCCGCTCGCTCATAGGGAAAGTGCTGCCATTTTTTAGTCCAATTATTATTTAAAATAATGGCATCAATTTCTGGAATCGCTGTCCCTGATATCAAATGTGTACCATGATCAAACCAATCACCCGATTCGTTCTGATAAGATCTTAAAAGTCCGCCGATCTGTCTGGATTGCTCGATCAAATAGACTTCTCGATATTTTTCTTTGAGTAATATTGCACTTAGTAGTCCAGCTACTCCACTACCCACAACAATAGCTGTTTGCATAGCTTGCCTATTAATTGGTTAATACACAGTTAAAAGTCTAGCAAATCAATCAAATCCTGCCATTATTTTGGATAATAGTTAGAATATGGATAACTACTCAGCATGTTCAATTGTTAGGATGCAAGTCTTTAATTTTTCGGGACGCGTGAATACGTCCCTGTAAGCTCTGCTGCAACATCCCTGTTGCAGAAGCCCGAACAATTAAAGATTTGTACCCGTTATTGAATTACGGTGAGTAGTGACTTTATTTTAAAATACTTACGATACTGGATAGATTTTCATATAGAAAACCAAATTGGAAACCTTAGTGCTCATGTCAGATCTTAAACAACACTACCAAACGCTTTTTGCGAAACATGGTAGCCACCACCATGCTGTTCAATACAGTGCTAAACAAAGCCAGTTCGCTAGTTTTCGGATTCTGTTGCAAAACCTTCAGCTAAACGATTCTATTCTCGATATTGGCTGCGGTCTGGGTGATATGTTGGCTTTTTTGAGAACTGAAATGAACTTTATAGGCCATTATAAAGGGTTGGATTTTGTTCCTGAATTTATTCAGGCTGCGAAACAGCGTTTTGCGGACGACAGCCATGCTGAATTTGAAGAGTTTAATTTAAACACATCGGCATTACCTGAAGGATATTCCCTAGTAGTATTGGCGGGAGTATTTAATAACCTTATGGACGACAATGAATCATTCATGAATTCGACTATAAAAAATATGTACAAGGCCAGTAATTCAAAAGTCGCATTTAATGCGCTTTCAACCTATGTGGATTATCAGGATGAAAGCCTCTACTATTACGACCCTTTGAAAGTTTTTGATTTTTGTAAACGAGAACTTAGCTCTAAAGTCACATTACGCCATGATTATTGTGTCAAAGAAAACAGTATTCCTTTTGAGTTTTCCATCTATTTATATAAAGGCTGATGGCTATAGCAATTATGCAGCCCACTTATTTGCCCTGGGCAGGTTATTTCAATTTGATGAATCGTGTGGATAGGTTTATCTTTCTGAATAATGTCAAATTCGAAAAAAGTAGTTGGCAAACTCGTAACCAGATTCTTGTCAACAAACAATCTAGGTACATCACACTTCCAACCACAGGGTCGCGCTTACAGGTTATTAACGAAGTTTTACTAAACGACAATACACCTTGGCGTTCAAGACATATCAAAACATTGGAACAGGCGTATAAAAAAACAACCTACGGGGGTGATATTTTGAATTGTATTAGTCCAGTTATCGAAAACAATTCTTTGGTTTTTTTACAGGATATAACGATGGCGATTATTGAAGCCATTGCCGGACAACTTCATATTCACTGTACTATATTTCGATCATCAGACATTAACACAAAAGGAAAGAGATCTGGTCGTTTGGTGGAACTTTGCCAATATTTTAATGATACATCGTATTTTAGTCCGGCTGGTGCCAGGCAATATATTCAACAAGATGGTTGCCTGGAAAATGCCGGTATTACAGTTGAATATCAGCACTACCAGCCAGAGCCATACCCACAGAAAACTGTGCAGACATTCGTCCCGTATCTTTCAATTGTTGATGTGGTCGCTCACATAGGGTGGACCGGAGCGAGGCAATATATCAGATCCTCATACTGAATACTTGACTGACAATATTTGCTAGTTTTTCACGTGAATTTTTATCAAAATTATTTAGTTGTTGTTTTCTCATTTGTTGGCGAAACTGTGGTTTAGCCAATTTGCTTATTATGGGTCGGATAGCATTTTCATTAAATTGACAACTAAGGCCGAGATCTACGGATAAGCCGTATTTTGTAAAAATCCACGTGTCTTTTAATTGCTCTTTTGTTTGCGAAAGCACAGCATTGGGAATACCACAATAGCATGCTTCATATTTCAATCGTCCACCTCCAGAAACGATTAGGTCGACATCTTGGATTAACGGCGCAAGAGATTTCTGCATGTTTAGAATAGTAATGTTTTTTTGGTTTAAAATAGCGTAATCGTCCTGCTTGCTTACAACCAGAGTAATCTGGCTCGAAGGGAAGCATTCCGAAGTTAGCGTAGCCAGTCTCAAACTTGTATTGTGAAGGTCACTGCCTCCTAAACATACTAAAATAGAACGCACATTTTCCTTGCAACCGATCTCTAGTTGTTTTTCACGGATTCTTGAAAATTCCTGATTGATGGGCATATAGCTCACACCCAGTGCCTCATTTGTTACCTGATAGTGGTAGATTTTCTGGGCATCCAGGCGGAAATTCACTACCAGGGATGCCTGCTTGAAATTGAGCTTTTGGAAATCATCGAATACGCCCCAACAAACATTTATATCTGTAAGTGAATCGAAAAATGATTGCTGTACAAGATACGAATCAATCCATAAAAAATCTTTATTTACTGTTATTTGAGCTGTAATGGTTGCTATTAGAAAAGGGTTTTCTGCAGCAGTAATAAAATAATCGATTTCTTTATCCCGTAAACGCTCTACTGCGTGATCTGAGAAATCTCCGAGAAAAAGCAGTATTATTTCCGGATGATGTTCTTTCAAAGCCAGCGCTAACTCATAACAACGGACAAAATGGCCATATCCCTGTCGCTCGTTGGCATCACAACGAAAAATTAATTTCGACACCTAGATAAGATCCCAACTCAAAGGCGTTCCTTTTCGTACATCCCTTTTTACTGTTTTTCCCAGCACGGATTCGTAATATTTAGGGGCTAAACCCAATCCAGGCCGGATTCGGCGAAGGTTGCTTGAGGTAAGTGTTTCACCCTCCTTCATATCTTCACAAATATAAAGAGAGCGGCGATATGCCAATGATGCTTTGTCTTCTTCATTAGGCCCATAATGAATACTGCCACACGCTTTCCACGCTTTATGACATTCATCAACTAATTGACTAAATTCAAACGGTTCTAAAGAAAAGGCGGAATCAACGGCAGCATCGTCTCTGGACAAAGTGACATGTTTTTCAATGACTCGTGCACCCAAAGCCACACTGGCCACCGCTACCCCGATACCTAAAGTATGATCGGATAAACCGGTATGAACACCGAATTGTTCACTAAGGTGGCGCATAGTGTTTAAGTGTGTCCCGCAAGGATCTGCCGGATATGAGCTTGAACATTTGAGAAGAATGAGTTCCAGGCCTCCGGCTTCCCTGAAAGCCGTTACAGTTTCCTCAATCTCTTCCAGGGTAGCCATACCTGTAGAAACTATGGTTGGCTTTTTAGTTTGAGCGATTCGTTTAATCAGCGGGATATCAGTACATTCAAAAGACGCAACTTTATACAACGGTACATTTAGTTCCTCTAGAAAATCGACGGCCGATTCGTCAAAAGGTGAGCTAAAACAAGGGATATTTTTTTCAGCACAACGGTCAAAGATTTGTTTGTGCCATTCCCACGGTGTATGGGCTTTATCGTATAAATCGTACAGACTTTCACCCTGCCATAGACTCTCCGAATCTGAGATGAAGAATGCGTTCTCCTGACAGTCGATCGTCATGGTATCTGCAGTATAGGTTTGTATCTTTACTGCACTGGCTCCTGCTTTTACGAAGGCATCAACTATAGTCAGTGCTTGTTGTAAAGAGCCGCCATGATTGCCTGAAATCTCTGCAATGATAAAGGGTGCCTGATCGCAGCCTATTTCAAAATTCTTTCCTTTAATAGGGGCTAAAGTCATATTCTATCCTTTGTAAGCTGACTCATTGTTTGATCGATTGGGCTCTGTTCAACTGGTTTGGTATTTAAGATCCAGCCAAAAAATTGAGATCGTTTATACTTAAAATCATGAAGAAGGCATCCGTTGGAATAATTACACAGGCGCGATTCGGTAGTAGCCGATTGCCTGGAAAAATCCTTAAACAAGCTAAAAACAGACCCTTATTAGACTACCATCTGCAACGGCTTAAAAATACAAATCTGCCGGTCATCGTTGCAACAACTGAAGAGCCTGAAGCGGAGCCTATCACAAATATTTGCCAGCACAACTCAGTGCCTTACTTTAAAGGAAGTTTAGAAAATGTTTTGCAAAGATTCTACCAAACGGCTCAACAGTATCCGCTCGAACATATCATTAGGGTAACATCAGACTGTCCTTTGATAGATTCCGATCTTATATGCCAGGGGGTGGATTATTATTTTTCCAACAAATCACAGCCACTATATGTAGGAATTGATGTAGAAAAAAGTTATGCGCGAGGCGTTGATTTTGAGATTTTTTCTTTCGAAACTCTCGAGCAATCCTTTCATCAGGCAGTAAGCGAGTATGATAAAGAACATGTCACTCCATATATCTACAACAATGCTAAAGAAAATAATATAAGTATCCACAATCTTAGCCAGAATGAATGTCACGCTCACTGTTACCGCTTAACTCTCGACACGGAGAATGATTTAGCCTTAATCAGGGTACTAATTGAGGAGTTTTCTGCGGAGGAGTTGAGTTACGAAGAAATTATTAGTTTGTTAAAAGCACACCCCGAATTGGCTGCCATCAATGCACCTCAATTAACGTCAAATTAAAATTTGCTCTCAGTGGGGGATTTAGGCCTTGTTTTCATTAGGGCGGTCGTGCACGTTTCTTTGTGAAATCAATCGGTTAATATCCCGAAGTATTCTGATTGTTTTAACGCCACCCGGAGAAACCAGGTATTTCTGACGCCACATAGGTTTATATTTTTCCTCTTGCTCCTGGTTACTTCCGGACACTTCTTCCTCAGGACTATGCCCATACATCAATACACTGATTCGATGCCACAATGGGGCTAGAGGATGGTGTCTCAATTCGGGGAGTGGAGCAATGCCCAGGTCAAACCAGTCAAACCCATTTTTCTTTGCCCAAAACATCGTTTCGATGATGAGGTAGTCCATTGTATTTCTGGAAATCTTCGAGCTATATCGCATCAAATCCAGCCCAATTTCTTTATTGTTGGGTGTTGTCCACATAATCGCAAAAGCCACGATTTCTGATTCAATCCGAACAACTGAACAGCTAAAATTACGGATATAGTAGGGATCAAAAAAACCTCTGGAGAAGCCCATTTCTCCGGTATTTGTTGCAGATAGCCAATCGTCAGATAATTTTTTTAGTTCGGGCATCGCTTTAACGAGCGCCTCACCTGAAAGAATCTCATGGTTTGCTCCCTGTTTTTCCACTCTTTTGTGTACTTCGGTCAATTCTGTTTGCATTGCACCTGAAAGCGAAAAGTTCTCCAACGGCATCATGGCCTCATCAGCCATTCTTTCGATTGAGAGGTCTAGTTTTTCATAGTGCGCAAGTTTGCTACCATCGACCATATAGAAGACTGGCCAGGCACCATAGCGGTCGCAAAGTGCCCGGAATGACCATATCAGATCCTCGTGTTCTTCATCCGGGCCAACTGGATCACCTAGTGCAACCCAACTCTTCCCCTGGACTTGATACATCAGAAATGTGTTGCCAGAGTTGCTGAATATCAGCCGTTTGTCACCCAGCAATACAAGGTTCGCCTGAATGGAGTGAGTCGATTGAAGTATTTTGCGAACGCGCTCCAGAATCTCCGATTCCGGTAAGCCGGGTACTGGATCGGGACGTGAAAGATAATAGTAGGTTACTGCGCCACTGATGCCTAATACAATCATCAGTGATCGCAAAAACCGTGAGTAATCTGATTCAAATGAGAATGTCCACCACAGCGAAGCTGAATAGGGGATTCCTTTGAAAGAAAACAGACCCAACCATATGGTAACGGCTAAAAGAACGGTAACTAACGAGACCCACTCAACCGTGAATCCTTCGTCAAACAACGACGCTGAACGGCGAAATTCAGAACGGGTATACCAGAGTACCCCAAGAATGCTGCCGAGAGTTATGGCCTCTTTAATTCCAAAACCTTTTAGTAGTGAAGTTATGATGCCCAAAGCGAGTAAGCTTGCCGCCAGATAAAACGCCACGGTTAAGCGCCTGGTGATTCCACGTGCAGTTATGATTAAGCCGATACCGGCTGCTGCTCCCAGTAGGTGGGAAAGCTCAACGATTAGCAAGGGTACCTGAGTAATCGATTGGCTGCGATCAAATCCGGCTGGTATTGATCCGGAAAACAGCAAAATCATGCCAGCTAAAAGCATTAACATGCCCATGATTTGCGGTCCAATTTCATCAAGCACATCTAAGGTTGAATCTTGTACTTCTTCCAGCCGACCTTGTTGTTTACTGACTTCATGGTAAACCAGTAAAACAGCAGCAATCGCCAGCGGGGTCAGATAATAGATACACCGAAACAAAATAATTGACCCAAGCAAAGCCGCTGGGGGAATTTGCGGAAGACCGACCAATATGACCGACTCAAAAACACCAATGCCTCCTGGGACATTACTTGCACTGCCAGCGATCAGAGCCAACGCAAAAACACTAAGGAAAGCAATATAGCCGGTCTCGATGCCATCGGGTAACAATACGTAAATAAGAGTCCCAACCAAGCTCAGGTTCGTGGTTGCCAGCGCGATTTGTGTCAGTGTTGTTTTCGTCGAAGGTAGTTTTAACGACAAACTCGCAGTGCGCAGCGTCACCGGCTTGTAGTGGGAATAAATTAGATAGGAACCGATCAGGCTAAGAATAATGGTTGCGATAAACTGCATATAACCCAGGCCAAATCGAAAGCCGGTTGCCGCCACATCACTACTTTGCATCAGCATGGTTAGCGAAAAAATGAATGCCATTCCCAGCATTGTTGTTAATGCGCACATTGCGCTTACACCGGCAATGTCCAGTGCAGATAATCCTATCGGAGTGTATATGCGATAACGTATGGAAGTTCCGGTTAGAACAGCGAATCCGATGTTATTGCCAAAAGTTGATGCCAGGAATGCTGATAAAGCCGCCCGGGGATAAGGCACGCGGCGATTAATGTGGTTTAGTGCCAATACGTCGTAACCCGTGATTGCAAAATAGCTTAGTGCTGTAATGATGAATCCCAGCAGGATCGAAAAGTAAGACAGGGAATCCAGGCTGTCAACGACATCGTCAAAACTGATTGTCTGTAAGGTGTGGTACATGACTGAAAGCGCGATGATGACGATAATCACACTAAGTAATGCGCCAATATAGGCAAATAGTTTTTTTCTAAGTTGGTCTGACATGTGGTTGAGTTACCCTCTTAGGTTAGGAGGTTTACTATTTCTTGGACAACCTCTATGGAATTTCATCATAGAAATATTGTCAGTCGAATTTACACAGCTTCCATATTAACTTCATTTGTTGCGGAAAAAATCACGATTGCAACTCCCGATACGATAGTAAATGCGCCAGCGATTTTTTGCAGATCCAGTTGTTCACCGAATACAAAATAACCAAAGACTAGAGTAACAACACTTTGGATCACTGAAAACAAGGGTACTGATATAGAAACGTTCCCATGAGAGTAAGTGATTTGAGTGCACACCCAACCGATGATGCTGAACACCGTCAGCATAAAAAATGGCCAAAGTGTAAAAAACACAAGTACGGCGTCCATGGAGAAGATAGAGAAATGGCCGAGTTCCAAGGCGACCAGATTGGTATTAGCCTTAATATAAATCTGCACCAATCCCAGAGACAAGCCGGTGCATATTGCGTATGCAATTTCGTAGTTTTCTGTATTACATTTGTAAACCCAGTAGACGATAGTTGCGATGCTGACAATGGAGACGCCGCTGATTAGAGCTAAATTCCAGACATTTGCCTGCTGGCCTGTGGCTGGGGTCTCAATGAATAAGATTAGAGCGGTCCCGCAGATGACTGTGAGTACGCCAAACCATTGTTTTGAATTCAGTATCTCGTTCAAAAAATAGTATCCCAGTAACAGGACAAAGATATAGGAAAAATTCAAAATGGGATAAACAACCGAAACATCGAGTACGGTCTGCAGCTCGATAACCGCGATATTTGTGACAAAGCTTAATACAACGCCTGCCAACCACATTTTGTTTGTTAACAAAAATCGCAGGATCGACTTTAGAGACTTTTGGCGCAGTTCAACATCATGTTGCAAGCCATACTTACAAAGTACTGCGCTCAACCCATACAGAAAGCTACAAAAAAACACCAGTAGAGTAAAAATGTACACTCTTGTCACCCATTAAGGTCGGCTATGCTATCGATCCCTGACCGAATTATTATTAATTTGTAACTATCGGGTGTGTTAACCGTACATGCGATTGGATTTTTTCAAATGCATGCATATAAATAATCAGCACTACGGCTACATATTTTTGTAGTGGTATAGATAATCAACAACTTGCATCGCTTTCCAAATGACGATGAATAGTTAACAATTAATTCACGATTTCATTATACCTAAAAGCACGTGGTGTTTTCATTAAGGATAAAAGTTAAATTCTTAGTCGTGAATTTTTTGCTTGATCTGATAAGTATCAAAAAGGCTTGTCTACTGCTTCTGACTGTTTAAACTGATATGAACGGCCAAGAAACCAAACAATTGAATGCCTCAGGAATCAACTATGGAAAGTTGGCTAAACTTGACATCGGCGAAAAACTTTAACTGTTGTTAAAAAAGAAACGATAGCAGGTGCGAGAATTGGTGGTGATTATTTCTGGAATGCGATGTTTCGGGTGAACTAACTTACAATAGATAAAAAGGTAACTGCTCGCCCCTCTATGAGTGATCTGTTCCGGAAGACGCCGTAAATACATCCTTGTAGGCTTGGATGCGGCTTCCCTGCCGCATACACTTCCTCCACAGATCCCCCATAGAGGGCTGTTTCGATTAGGGGGCAAGTAGTTA
>Ga0114934_10000352_pt1 | contig 28787 bp, 23 predicted proteins | sample 4SBtaG_2_FD_99695 | JGI IMG/M metagenome (GOLD analysis project Ga0114934, IMG submission 99695) | Deep subsurface microbial communities from Kolumbo volcano to uncover new lineages of life (NeLLi) - 4SBTROV10_white metaG | ecosystem: Environmental > Aquatic > Marine > Volcanic ...
AATAGCTGTTTTCATTAAACGCTCATGTAATACTTGTTTTCTGTTTTTTATTGCCCAAAGTGCTACTACTAATATTAGGGCTGTTAATCCATTTATTGAAGCATATATTGGTGGTAAAAAAGATAGTGGTTCAACATTAGGAATACGTACTCCAAACAAAACAGCAACAACCAATGGTATAGTTATAGACAAAATCACTATCCATTTATTATACTTTTTCTCTTCGGTTATATTTGTCATTTCGTACATTTTTAAGATGCTTCGACTGCGCTCAGCATGACAATCTTATTCATTTAGCAACTTTTTAATATCTTCTTTTAACATACTTATTTGCTGTTCTTGACCATCTTCATCTATCTTTTCAGATTCTGAAATCATTCCGTTATAATAAATAATTGGATTTCCATTTACAATTCTCGATCTTATAAATCCTTTTTTATCTATTAAAGCAAAATTTCCTGAATGTTCAAAACCTCCTTCTGCTTCAGTATCCTTAGCTGTATATAAATTAAATCCTTGATTTGCCAATTGATAAATTACATCTACATTTCCTGTTAACAAATGCCAATTAGGATTGGTAATGCCGTATTGTGTGGCGTAATTTTTTAATACTTTAGGTGTATCGTGTTCAGGATTTATAGTAAATGATGCTACTCCAAAATCTTTAAACCCATCAAAGCTATTTTGAATTTGCACCAAGTTTTTACTCATTCTTGGACAAATTGTTGGGCATGTTGTAAAAAAGAATTCTACCACATACACTTTGCCTTCATAATCTTTATTGGTGATAGTTTTTCCGTCTTGATCTATAAAACTAAACGCAGGGACTTTTTTAGCAACTCCATTAATTTCAAGGAATGCCAAATCGGAAACCAATTTCTCTTTTTTACTTGGACTATCACTTCGGCTTTCATCTCGTGTGATATCATTGTTTTTTATACGATCTACAATTCTAGGAATAAATATAATTCCAAACACTAATATTATTAGTGAAATTCCGATATAAGAATAATTAGTTTTGCTCATCTTTTGATTTTAAATCTTCAGCTCTTCGTGTTGAAGAGTCGAAAGTTCCTTTTCGTTTTTGTCTGTACTCTGTAAATAAAATACGCATATCTTCGCTCATTTTATTCTTTATTTCTGATACTTCAATGCAATTATAAGCGCTTAATGCGTAAACTTCCTCTTCTTTTTCTATCTCTCTTTCGGTTCTATCGTCAATCCGTCCTCTTTGATTTCGTTCTTTATCAATAATAAACACTTGATTCGTTCCAAAGTTTTTATCTAAATCTTCTCGTGCCTTAAGAGAATTAAATATCCTAACTATGTCTTGCTGGTCTCCATATACAAAGTGCCAGTATTTTAACGCGTCATATTTCAATAATTCTTGTTTTAGTAATTTTACTTGAGATTCGTTCCCATTTGGAATTAGTATTAAAATTTGAAAACGTTTAAATCCTTTAAATTTATCGTAAATCAGTTCTTTTAAATTTAAGGCAGCTGTTGCTTTATCCATTGGATTGCTTCCAAAAAAACCAAGAACAGTAAGGTTGTTTTCCAGACTAATAGTTTCTCTATCTTCAGTTGCAAAGGCTGATGTTTCAAGAATATCCCCTTTAACAATATCTAATGTGTTATAATTATGCTTTGAGGGATATAAAAACAATAAAAATATTACTGGGAGAAAAAATAAAATGACGAGTATTAATGTTTTTCTAATGCTTTTAAAATTCATAGTACAAAATTAAAAAAGACGGTTAAAAAAACCGCCTTCTTTTATATTTTAACATCTAGACGATGTTGTTATTTTTATTCAATTATTTTAAAAATCATTTTTAATGTATCCATTTTCATACACATCAAAAACGTAACCTCCTTCTTGTAAAAGAATAAACAATAAATAGCAAATTAAAAATATTGCTGTCCATACAACTAAACGACGTAAGGTTTTAGTTTCGTCTCTCATATGCATAAAATCCCAAGTGATATAGTAGGCCTTTACTAGAGTTAAAATAATGAAAATCCAGTTAAGAATTTTCATACTTAAAAAACTTACCATTAAAGCATCTGGTTTAGAAATCCCAAGAGCGACTTCTACACTTGTTACAATAGTTAATAACACTAAAACACCCCAAATTTTTTGGGTGTTAGATTTAAATTTAACTAAACCTCTTAATATTTCTAATTTATGTGCGTGATCTGACATTTTAAATTGAATTATTTTATAATTAAACTAAGTAGAAGAATGTAAATACAAATACCCAAACTAAATCTACAAAGTGCCAATAAAGTCCAACTTTTTCTACCATTTCGTAACTCTTTCTACGTTCGTATGTTCCTAATATTACATTAAAGAAAATGATAATATTAATCATTACTCCTGAAAACACGTGGAATCCATGAAACCCTGTTATAAAGAAGAAAAAGTTTGCAAACAATGGTGTTCCATATTCATTTACATGCAAATTTGCGCCTTCAACTACAACCTCCCCATTATCTTTTAGAAGCCTTAACGATTCCGCTCTGGATAGTAATGTTTTTTTACCATCTTCAGTTAATGTTTGAGTTCTTATAAGGACATTAGAATTTGCTTCCATGCCATGTATTACCTCTTCAACTGTGTATGTTGGTTGAGTTCCTTCACTTTTAAACCATAGTCCATTTTTACTTTCATGAGCTACTCTACCGTCATCTTCAGTAACTACAAAATCACGTAACGCAATTCTGTGGCCATCTTCAGCATTAACAAATTGCAAAATATTTCCTCCAGTGGTTTGTACAGCTCCATAATCTCCTCGGATAAATGTTGCCCATTCCCAAGCTTGAGATCCTACAAATATAGCACCTCCAACAATAGTAAGAAGCATGTAAAATGTCACCTTAGCTTTTTTTAATTCGTGTCCTGCATCAACAGCCAATACCATTGTTACAGAAGACATTATTAAGACAAAAGTCATAAATGCCACATAAATCATAGGTGCTGGTTCATGATAAAAAGGAATGTGAGTAAAAACTTCATCTGCTATTGGCCAAGAATCAATAAACTTGAATCTAGAAAACCCATAGGCTGCTAAAAACCCTGAGAAAGTTAATGCATCTGAAACAATGAAAAACCACATCATCATTTTTCCGTAACTTGAATTTAGAGGTTGGTTCCCTCCTCCCCAAGTTTTTCCTTCTGTTCCAGTACTTACAACTGTATTATCCATAAATGAATTTCGTTTTTAAAATTGAACAAAAATAATCAAATTATTTATCTAAAGAAACATCAAATAATAAATTTTAATCAGTCTAAACAACATCAAAACCAATGTTACATGAGACCACTTAAATTAAATTATATACTATCTCATGAAATATAAAAATAAAAATAAGTATAACCATAAGAAATCTACAAAGTGCCAGAAGGTTGCGGCCAGTTCAAAACCAAGCATTTTCTGTGCATTATACTTTTGTTTAAAATGATTGTAAACAACTACTAGCAAGCAAATTAGACCAACAATAACATGTAAAATATGAACTGTAGCAATAATATAAATATACGACATCGTAATATTACTAGTAGGTCCAGTAAAATTATATCCTAAATTTATTAGTTCTTGAAATCCTTCTAACTGGAAAAATATAAACGCTAATCCTAACAAAAATGTCAGTACTAAAAATGATAAAGATGCATTTCTGGCGCCAGATTTTAATGTTCTCTTAGAAATAATAAGCATAACACTACTTAAAATTATAAGTACCAAACTAATAGTGAAAGCGTTTGGTAGCTCAAAACTCGTTAACCAGTCTTCCCTAGTACTACTTACTACAAATGCACTTGTTAATCCAGCAAACGACATTACTAAAGATATAATGCCAAACCACAGCATCATTTTTTTTGCTCTATTACTTTTCTCTTCTATTGTTCCTTGTGTTAAATCCATAATTATCTAATAAATTTATCTAAAACATATACTATTTGTACTAGTGTAATATATAATACACTTGCTAACATTAATTGTCTGGCAGCTACTGCAGTCATTTTTTTATATAACTGTACTGCATAATAGAGCATCACTAATCCTAATAAAAATACAATTATAGCTCCTACAATTGTTAAGTGAAGACTTCCAGTAAACCCAAATACTGGGATAATAGATACAATAATAGTCCAAATTGAATATAAAATAGTTTGTACAACTGTCCCTTTATCTCTTTTCCCAGTTGGCAACATATTAAATCCTGCTTTTTGGTAGTCCTCGTGCAAAAACCAACCAATTGCCCAAAAATGAGGGAACTGCCAAAAAAATTGAATCATAAATAATGTTCCCGGTTCAATGCCAAAATTGTTTGTAGCGGCAACCCAACCTAACATAAATGGTATTGCTCCTGGAATGGCTCCTACAAAAACAGATAAAGGTGTTTTTGTTTTTAAAGGCGTATATACACTTGTGTATAGAAAAATAGAAATGGCTCCAAACATTGCTGTTTGTGGATTAATTATATATAAAATAGTAATCCCTAAAATTGTAAATATAGAAGCTAAAATAAATGCCGAATTAACAGACATACGTCCTGCTGGAATTGGTCTGTTCTTTGTACGCTCCATTAATGCATCTAAATCCTTCTCGATAATTTGATTAAATGCATTAGATGCTCCAACCATAAAATAACCACCAAAAGCCAGTAAAAGTAAGATGTATCCATTAACTGTTTCTGCTCCTAATAAATATCCTGCAAGCGATGAAAACACTACACTTAATGAGAGTCGCATTTTTGTAATCTCTTTAAAATCAGAAATTATTGAAGTCTTTGGAAAAGAAGAATTTGAAACCCTTGACATTGGCTAAATTAGTGCTGTTGTTTTGCGATTGCAAAGATACTTTTAAAATTGTTTATTACAATGCAAAATAAAAGTAATTCACTATTTAACAAGAGCAACGTAAGTTTTAGTATCTTTAGAGGACTTTTTAATAAACAACCATACTCATGACAGCTTTTCAAAAACCTTTATCCCTTTTTATATTTGTTTTTAGCACTATTCTTTACGCTCAAAATACCAAAGAAATTACTATAAAAACCACGCAACTTTCAGATAATGTCTATATGCTCGTTGGTCAAGGTGGTAATATTGGTGTTTCAGTTGGTAATGATGGTGTCTTTGTCATTGATGACCAATTTGCGCCATTAACTCCAAAAATTCTGGAAGCTATCAAAAAATTAAGTGATAAACCAATTGTCTTTCTTGCGAATACGCATTATCATGGAGATCATACTGGTGGCAATGTTAATATGGCTAAAGAAGGTGCTAAGATTATTGCTCATGATAATGTTAGAAAACGTTTGGTAGAAACCCCTAAAAGGGATGGTAGTATGAATCCTAAAGAAGCATTACCAATTATTACATTTAATGATAAAATGAATTTATACATAAATGGCGATGAGATTGCTGTATTTCATGTGGATAATGCGCATACTGATGGAGACGCTCTACTTTATTTCACTAATGGCAATGTGTTGCATACTGGCGACACTTACTTTAATGGTCGCTATCCTTATATAGATTTAAATTCTGGAGGAAGTGTTAAGGGCTATATTGAAGCTGCTAAAAAGGGATTAATGCTTGTAGATGATAATACCAAAATTATTCCTGGTCATGGTGGTTTATCTAATAAGGCTGAATACCAAACATTTTTAAAAATGTTAGAAACACTTAAAACTAAAGTACAAGCTGAGATTGATAAAGGAAAAACCGAAGATGACGTCGTTGCAAATACTACAATTACTGAGGCTTATGACGTTTTAAATTATGGTTCAGGATTTATTTCTTCTGAAAAAATAAGAAGTACTTTTTATAAAAGTTTGAAAAAATAACTTTGTTAAAAATCAAAATACCAATTAAATAAATCGGTTTTTAAGCCTATGCTAAGCCATACTGTATTATTTTTAAATGTAGTCGCTGTAGTTGCATTAGGATTAAAGTTACGATAACTTACATAGGCAAACAACTTTAAATTAGTAGCTGGATTTACTAAATAACCTGTTTGTAACTCAGTATGGAAAATGTTGGTTTTTATGCCTTGACCTATTTCAACTCCTGTATCAAATGGTCGCTCGTTATAGTCTCTAAAAACATCACCTCCATAACTAAAAGCGTCATTGACATTATTAAAATCAAATCCTTTAAATCCAAAAACCAACTTCGCATCTGCATACCATCGTTTATAATGATAACGCCCAATTAAAATTGTTTCACTAAAATTAGCTCCCCATGGATGTGCTAACGATTGGTTATTCTGACCATAATTAAGCACAATAGTATTATGCGAATATGTATAAGGTCTAACACGATTATATTCAACCTGTAAAAACAAGTTATTTACTTTAAATGCATTGTAATACTTTGCGCCTATTTGATAGCCATATTTATTTTTCCAGCTTTTTTCTCCTCCTTTTATATCGTTCAGAGAAAATTCATCTAAAATAAATTGACTGTAAATATTAATATTATCATTCACTTTATATTTTGCCGAAGCGCCAACTATTGCATTTCCTGCGCCTTGACCTGTTTCAAATTCAATTGCACGATAAAATATAATTGGATTTAAATAATTAATATCAAACCCTCTATTATTTGAGTTTGTCCATACCACAGATTCGAATAAGCCTAAATTGAATCTTTTAGAAACATTCCAACTCAAATAGTGATTTACCATATACTTTGTTAAAAAAGCTTTGTCTTCGACTACTTCAGGTCTAACATCTTTTAACCATAGCCAAGTAGTGGTGAATTTAATCTTCCAAAACTTAGCATTTAATTTTAAAAAAGGCGAAGGGCTTGCTGCATCACTTAAAAATAATGAGCGATAGCCATCGCCAATAAAGTTTTTACCGTGTCCGAACTGGAGATTGAGAAATTTTACTGGAGTATATGATAAATAGGCTTCGGCAACTGGATAATCGTAGGCATCGTCTTTAAATCGTTTAGCAATACCTCGTCCTGGAATAATTGCTGGGTCTGGCCCAAAGGCTTTTAAAGTCTCCGCATATTGATTAAAATATTGTGCAAATCGCCCTTGACTTTCATATACTGAAGCTGAAAAACTTAGTTTTTTACCTAAACCGCCTTGCAAATAAATTCCTCGAGTATTATTAAACGTTGAGCTAAAATTGGCATCCGTATCTTTTCCTACTTGAAGATCAAAAATAGGGTCTAATGTGAACCAATAGTCCTTACTTTGTAACTGCACTAAATGTTCATTTAACAGTTTTCGTTTTCCCCAAGAACTTGCTTCTATTAATAATTCGTCTTTCTTTGCTTTAAAATCATAATACTTTGAGGCATCTTCATACATAAATGGTTTTGATGCTGTATGACTGTTAGTCCCAATAATATTCATATTTCTTCCTAAACGAGAATAAGCACTATGCGTAAACGGAATATTTACTTGACTCTTATATTCTAAACCTTCATACGCTTTAATAGATGCATTAACACTATCATATTCCATCTTTGCATGTCGTACAATTTCAGAAATAGCATTAGATTCATTCTCGATATCACTATTTTGAATGCTATTAGAAGGGTTTTCTAACGGAATCTTAATTTGGTAGGAATACTGCTTGTAGGTTGGATTCCCGTTATAGGTTGCTGGTGTTATTTTAGGAAATTCAGAAAACACTTGTTGTACTGCTTTTTTAAGCTCATTATAAATAGCATCAACATATAGAACCACAAAGTTTCCTTTTGCATCTACTTCAAACAATACAACAATACTTCCACTATAGTTTTCGTCTTTAACAATTTGAGGAATCTTGAAACTATGATACACTAATTGAGAAACCTGTTCGTAGAAACAACTCTTTAAATCTTCAATGGATTCGTTTTCACAATTAGGAAACACTGGTGGCTTTTCATATTCTGAAAGATCTTGGGCAACTATAGTTAAAGACACAAAACTTAAGGCTAGTAGGAAAAATTTCTTCATCAGTTAAGTCAATCTATTTTTGTTTGTGAAAGATACTATTTTTTAAGTTCAGTTGTAAAAAAAACCGTTATCATATAACGATAACGGTTTTACTATAAGTATTAATGAACAGTTTATTGGACTTGTAACACTATAGGTAATCTATAAATAACTGCTATATTATTATCGCGCTGTTTTCCAGGTATCATTTGAGGTATTTTATGAATTACTTTTATTGCCTCTCTTTCCAACTTATCATGTGGTGCTCTCGCTTTAATTTCGGTAACATAGCCTGTTTTGTCTATTTTAAACTGAACATCAATACGTTGTTTTCCACGCAAACCTAGATCTGAAGCTATATCTGAATTAAATTTTCTACTAATTAACCTTCCAATTTTATCAGACAGACATTTTCTACGTTCCTTATTGGTAGATAATCCTTCACAACCTGGATAAATAGGCACTTGTTCTACACCAATTATGTCGACAACTTCTTCAGGAATATATACATTAACATCCTCTGGAGCTAGTACTTTTCCTGAAGTGTTTTGCTCTGGCGTAATAATCTCAAACAATTCCTTTTTTTGATATGTGTCATCAGGAACAATTTTTGGCGGCTGACTTAATACAACCTTCTTTTTAAGTACTTCTTGTACTTCTTGTTTAGTAGGCTCTTCAAACACTTTAAATTGTTCAATAATAATAGTTTCATCTGAATCGTTTAAAATAGCGTAATCGGTAATAGGAATAACTGTTCTTTCAAACTGCATTTCAAACAAGCCATAAGTGGCTAGTAATGTTAAAATCAACCCAACCTGAAAGTACAAGGTTGAGTTTTTTTGTAAATTTGCATCATGCTTCTGTGATTTTTTCACGACTGGTGCGTTCTGACCAACTCGTTCGTGATTTTTCTTTGAAAAATTCATAATTATTGTTTTAAATGTTAATGTTATGAATAAAACACAAGAAGCATACCAAAAAAAATCCCGTTACAAAATTGTAACGGGATTTTAAATTTATGCTGTTTATTCTTAGTCTTGAACTTGGAATATAATAGGTAAAGAATATGGTACAATTACTGCTTTTCCTCTTTGTTTACCTGGTTTCATTTTTGGAAGCAAATTAATAACACGTGCTGCTTCTTTTTCTAATCTTGGATGTGGCGCTCTTGAACGAACACCAACAACATTTCCGTTTTTATCTATTTTAAAAACCACATTAATACGCTGTCTTCCGGTTAAACCTAAATCTCCAGCTAAATCTGTATTAAACTTCTTTTGTACAAATTTTGTGATTTTTGAAGACATACATTTTCTTTTGGCATCATTATTCCCTTTTTCACAACCAGGAAAAATTGGCACATTCTCAATTACTGCAAAAGGCACCTCGATGTCTTCTTCTACCTCTTCTACTTCTACTTCTTCTACTTCTATAATTTCTTCCGACTCATCTGTTTCAGTAGATTCAATTACTGTTTCCTCAATTTCCTCTTCGTCTTCTACAACCTCAATAACTTCAGGTGCAGCTGGTGGAGGTGGTGGAGGTGGAGGTGTCTGAATTTGCTCAGTGATTGGAATTTCTTCATCATCCAACTCATCCATGTTTAACATTCCTATATCAATATCACTCTTATCATAGGACTTATAATTAATAGAAGAATACGTAACTATTAACATTAATAATAAACCAACAGCAAAATAAATTGAGCTATTTCGTCTTACATCAGCTTTCAAATTCTTTTTAGGTTCCATAATTATTGTTTTTTCAAGATTGGTAAAATAACCAATAATTTGCTAAAAAAGCAAGGGTTTATTTTTTTTTAACGATTGTGCTATTTCTCATGAGTAAAATAAGCGATACAATAGTAACTCCAATACTATTAGCAAAAATATCCATAATAGAAGCATCTCTTACAATAGTAAACTCTCCTTGTAACACTTCAATAATTATACCAAAAACTATTGAACTAATAAATGCCAAAAGGATTGGTTTGCTAGTCTTAAAATTAATAAAAACTTTAAACCATAAAAAAGTTAAAAATGCATAAGCTAAAAGATGATAGATTTTATCTTCATAATTAGTGCCAAAATACGGCATTGCATCATTGCTTATTAAACTAAGAACTGCTAATGTAATTGAATAGACTACTGCTACAAATAGCACTATTATTTTATTATGCACCTATAAGTGCTTTATAATCATCCGCTGAAAGTAAAACGTCTAATTGAGATACATCGTCACATTTTACTTTTATCATCCAACCATCTCCATAAGGATCGGTATTCACTTTTTCTGGTTCGTCTTCTAAGGCTTCATTAAACTCAATTATTTCTCCTGAAACAGGTAAAAATAAATCTGAAACTGTTTTTACAGCTTCAACGGTACCAAATACTTCTTCTGCCTCTAAGGTTTCATCTAAGGTTTCTACCTCAACATAAACAATATCTCCTAGTTCACTTTGTGCAAAGTCTGTAATTCCTATGGTAATAATGTCGCCTTCAATACTAACCCATTCGTGATCTTTAGTATATTTTAATTCAGATGGAATATTCATAATTTAATTTTTCGGTAAATATATTAGTTGTTTAATTAGTTTCCAAAGTTATATCTCAAAGTTAGTCCTGAGCGAATAGATGTTTGTGGAAAGGCTGTAGATATTGCATATTCTGAAAAGGAATAGTCAAAAAAGAAAATCCCTGTTAAGTTCTTACTAAATGCATAATCTGCAGTATACTTAAGACTCCATATGGTTTGTCCAGAAGTTACCTGATTATTGTCTAGATCTAAATATCTAATAATAGTTTTATTTTCTCTAACTGAAACATCAGCCTTCATATTTAAATCACTTTTTATTACTTTTCGTGGACCAGCCATTTTAGAATTAATCTTTACATCTTTTATTCTATAACCTAACCCGAAAATGTATTCTTTACCTTGAATTTCGGTGAGTAAATTGTTATCAAAACTTAAAGATAATACACGATCCTTTCTAATTTCTGCCAATATCTTCATAGAATTTTTCATTTCAAAATCTAACTTAATTAATGGGCTAAATTGTTCTACTAAGTTAATATTACTAAATAAAGTTTCATTTTTATAATTCCCGGATTGATCTAATACATTCTGATTTTGTGTGTTATAATCTGCGCCTAAATCATGAGCATTATAATCAAGGTTCGTTCTAAATTGGTTAATGGTATAACTAGCACTATAGCCGTGTGCTACAGAAAAACGCTTGAAATGCTTTTTAAACCACTTCATTTTCATAAATCCGGTATATTTTAATGACCAATTAGGTATTGGTACATCTCTAAAAGCTCCTAACTTTACTTTACTAGCGTCCGTACCTGAATAAGCTGCTAAAAACGCTGGTAATAATACCGCTTGATTAGATTTACCATATCCTAATGGAAATCCTGTTACATCGCCATTTTCAAAGTTTGCTGGATTAGAAAAATTAACACCATCTCTTTGCGCCAGTCGTCGTGCTATGATTAATCTATTTGCTCTAAAGTCTTCAAAAGGAATCGACCCGTTTTCATCACTACTTTTAAAAGCCGTTTTTATTAAAGATGTTGAAATATTGAAATTCCCAAATGTATTTTGAATTAATGAATTGTAGATGTCACTAAAGCCATCTCCATTGGTATCCGTTGTATTAAAGTTTTCGGTAAAATTACTGGCATATGTTCGCCCGCCTGTAACATCTATTTTTAAATCTTGTACTGGCTCAACAGTTGCCGATAATATTAAGTTTTTATTTTGTGTCTCAGTATATTGTTGGTTAAAATCTGGAAAAACCGTTAACCATCCGTTTCTAGCCGCGAATTGTCTAATATCTCTCTGGCTGCCAAAAGTATATCCAAAGGTAGGTCTTGTTGTTCCTATAAATCCTGGCGTTTGTAAATATCCTGGTAAGAATGATCCATTATTTTCAGTATAGTTAATTTGAATTCTTTTAACCATAGTTAATATATCTACTACAGTATTAAATGCCGTGTTGTTTTTGGATTTAGCAGCTTGTTTTTGGTTTGCTTTAGTTGTAGGAACACCTCGATTGGATTTTGAATTACCTGCTGTTGATTTGCTCTTTTTTCTAACTAATCCAACATACTTATACAAAAGCTTCATATCTAAAGTGGCATTCAAATTATGTGTATTAGCATTTGATACCGAGTTCCCTAAATTATAGGTCTGACCATCAATAGTTAGGTTTCCAAAAAGGTCAGATCCTTTTTGCCATAGAAAATCTCCAGTATATGCATAGGTTGCCATAAGGAAACTAAGTGCTGGTATTTTGTTTAAAGGGATCTCGTAGTTTAATCCCAATTGTTGAAACTGCCTATTAGGATCACCAACATCAAAGAATCCATCCCAAACATCTTTAGAAGAATCTTGTTCACCATTTAGGTTGTCATCAATAAAATAATTACGCACGATATTATTGTTTGATGCTGTAAAATTCAATCGTAATGCATCTGTTATGTCGTAATTAATTGTGTATTGAAAATTAAATGTATAGTTTCTTCTAAACAATTCTTCAATGCTAATATTATTACCTCCTAAATCAATCTCTCTAAACTTTTGTTTATTGAATTGTCTTACAAAATCAGAATTTACAGAAAAACTAGTTGGTAATAAGTTAAAGTTAAAGTCTTTTAATATTTTCCAGTATTTTCCTTTAAATAAGGAATCGTTCTTTTTAAAAGGTTCAATTTTTATTGGATTAAAGCTAAAGCTATAATTTGCACCTACTCTAATATTTTGGTCTAGTGCATTTTCAATTTCAAAATCTCTATGTTCAACTTGATTAAACGAATAGTTAAGCGTTACATTTTCTACATCATAAAATCTTGGAGTTGCTTCTCCTGTTCTTTGCTTTCTGACACCAATAAAGTTAATACTCTGTCGTTTTGTATAGTCTTCTGACTGTTTTCGAATAGTTTCCCGTTCGTTACTATTTGCTGCGGCGTCAAGACGGGTTTGAAGTTTTACATCTTTATACTGCTGATCATATTCTGGTGTAATAATTGCTTCGCTTTGACCATAGTTAAATGGAATTTGCAGTCCCCATTTTTTTGGCAATAACTGCCCCAGATTTACATTTGTAACTACATCGTATTGTTTAACATCCTCTCTACTTCTTTCATTAGGTCCTTGTTCAATTGTGCCAAATCCTGTAGTGCTTCTTCGTCCTGTAGCACTAATATCCATAAAGTCTGCTATGTTAGTATCCATACTTACTATAGCTGCCCAACCGCCTTTATTATCCATGTCTGATAATCGCAACTCATTAAACCATACTTCAGCACATACATCAACATTATCTTGTCTGGAGTTTTTAATCCCCACCATAAGTGTTCTTATATCTCCAAAATTTGGATTCCCTTTAATGGCAACACGGTGTTGTCCCATTGTATATGGTGAAAATTCTGGAACAGGAGTTTCGGTTAATACACCATCTATAACATCATAAAATGTTGGTTCTAGATTACCAAGACTACCTTCAGAAATTCCTAAAGCTTTAATTTTTGCTAGTACTTCAATTGGGAAATTAATTTCATTCACATTTGGCCACACAGCAGTTTCGCTTATAGAACCTCCTGGTGATACTTCTAAAGGAATTTCTATTTGGTAATAGTTTTGTGTGAAATCGTTACCCATTCTTATAAAACCAATAGCGTCACCATCTGCTAAACCGGGAGACGTTCCTTCTTCGGCATGTATAAACATTCTCAGTTTTTTAAACTGACGCATGTCTACACTAATATTTTTATAAACTGCCCTTGAATCTTCTGGTTCCAATTTACACGTATTAACCACTAAAGATTGCTCATTTTGTCTAACCAAAGTATTGTTATTATTCAATCGTTCTCGCTCTACTCCTGGAGGAGATACATAGTTGCCATCGTTTTCTTGAATACCAATAATCCCAACATTAAACTCAGTGCCATCAGCATCATTATTTGGTTCATCATCTAATGACAATTGGTAACGCCTCCAATCACTTCTCACCAAATCTAAAGTTCCAAAACGCAATACTACATTTTGGGGAAACTCTTTTAAATACAGACGCATAAAACGGATGGATCTAAAATCTGAAATCCCTCCAACTTGTCTTGTTGACGCTGTTAGTGGAATTCTAAATTGATACCAACGTACTAATCTCGAATCTCCGTTTGGCAATGTTACTGTTACCTCTTTTCTATCTCTAATACTTGCATTATTAGGGTTTGCCAAACTCGTTGGAGTAATATCTAGTTCATATTCAAAATAACTATCAATGGTGTTCATTGTGTTATCTCGATTTATATCTTCTACATCAGGCTCCGTTGTAGAACCTCTATTTGTTTGTGAAAATGTATCTGGCGAATTTCCTTGTTGTCCATTATATAGTTTATAACGGTCAAAAATATCGCCTTCAGTATTTAAAAAGTATGAATAATTATCTTTTGCTGGATCTGATAGTCCCGCGAAGGCAGGAAATACTGATGCTTCTTCGGCATCATCATAGCCATCATAACCCACATCTTGATTTATGCGTTCTTGACCCAAACTAGAGAATGCATATATTAAAGATTGATTTTGTGGTACTACAGACCCCCAAACCGTTTGAGGTAATGTACTAATATCTCCCGATTCGTCTAGCCCATTTTCATATTGTTTGCGTCCATCTTTTAATATATCTTCAGAAATATTCCCAAGGTTTATTGTTAATTTACCTCCTGGATTAGCTGGATTATCCAAGAATGGATCTAGCATCCAAAAATCGATATATTCAACATTTGCTTGCTCAAAATCTGTAGATGTAAGTTGTCTTGTAATACCTGCCCATGAATCTTGCGGATTAACTAAAGTATTATTACTTGCGCTAGGATCCATATTATAAGCACCCCTTTCTGAAGGGTAATATGCTAAATCTAGTGGATTAATAACTGTAGTTTGCCCTTGTACAATATCTATTTGAGGGAAAATTTCTTCAATAGAAACTCGTCGTGTATATAGATTAGACATGTCGTCATCACTAATACCACTCGGTCGTAAACTACTATAAAAAATAGGGTCTATAGTGTACCAGTTTAATTGTGCTCTATCATAACCATTTTGAACACCATTATCATCTTCAGGACCTTCACTATAAACACGTCCTAATCCTCTAGGTCTACTTGATAAGTGCCATGATATAGGTGAGAGCATATCTATTGCATTTTGAGTGCCTTCAAAATCATCAACATAGGTTGTTGCTTCGCTATTGAAGTTTGATCCTTTAGGTGCTCCTGGAAGTAAATATGCAAATTCCCCTCTAACCGATAAGTTTGATGGGACATCAGTATCTATATTTGGTAATTTATTTGCTAATCGTGTTAAAAATGGTACCTCCGTTGAAAAATTACCATTAATCCCAAATATGGTGTTATTTATAGGTTCTGCGCCATAACTTGCCTTTTGCGTAATTGGTCGCTCATTGAGATTTAAAAACGTTGCTCCTAATACAAAATTTTCATTAAATTGATGCTCAACATTAATTCCTGAAAAGCGTTTGGTTTGTTGTCCAAATACCGCATTGTTTTCTACTGAAACTTGAATTGGCGTATTAGACGCTTGTAATGCTGGGTCTAAAATTTGAACCGTTCCTAATTGATAATTTACAGTATAATCTACACCTTCAACTAGTACTCTTCCTCCTGCTGTAACTTTAACAGATCCTCGTGGTACATTAAATGCTCCTATTGGAATTCCTGTTCCTCCTCCAGACTTATAACGCCCTTTAATTTGAAACTTATTTTTTTCGCCATCCTCTAAAGCACCTGTTTTTGTTGACTTATATAATTTGTCGTAAACATATTTTGCTTGGTTAGGGTTATATTGTGTGGGATCGTTATAATCTAAATCGTTATCACTCGGATTATTATCTATATCCAACACGTCAAATAAATATTTACCAAAAGGTTCTACATTGGTGAAAATTATTTTTCCGTTTTGTTGGATGACCGTAATTCCCGAAACAAAATCAAAAAAACCATCACCATTAAACTGTGGGTCGTTATTAAAATTTAATTTATCCAAATTAAAAACTCTCAATAATGGTGTCTCTTCTAAAGCCTCTTCGTTTGGTGCAGGTGCAGGGAAAGGTGTGCCATCAACCGGAGTTATAAAGTTTAAAGGAGACGTTTCAGTATAAAAAATATTTAATTTAAAATCTTCTTTGTCTAATTGAAAAGAGCCTGTGTTGTAAATATTCTTCATCATCAAGTCCCAAATAGGTTCTTGTACATTCGTAACAGTACTCTTTAACATTTTAAGTACCAAACTATTATTATTAATAATGGTATTTCCTGTGCCTCCATCTATAGAAATACCAGTAGCATCTATTCCATCATTTGCAAATTCACCAACCTGAAATACTTGATCTCCAACTGTAAATTGAAACGCTACAGCCAGTATTTCGTCATTTTGTAAGCGCTGATTTAAAGAAATATATCCCAATTGGCTATTCAATATATACTCATTGCCTTGAGTAAGTTTTTTTGCGTTTTCTAACTTTCCATAATCAAAACCTTCATTAACACCTGGCACTAAAATCCCAGCTGGTACTGTAGCTATATCTCTAATAGCATCCGTAATTTGAGATCCAGGTCCACCAATATTAGTTGGGTCATATGCATTATTTCCATTACTTGGAAACGCATTTGGACCTGCAGTAACGTTTACCGGTGAGCCCAAAACGCTAGACTCTCCTAAATCTTGAAGTGCTACAATATTTCTTACATCGTCCGTTTGATTAGATCGATTGGTTACCCAAACTTCTATCCTTGTAATTTGCAAGCCTTGATTGTTTATATAAGGGTATGTTTTTAAGGCTTCGTCATAAGTGTCTCTAAAATATTGTGCTAAGAAAAAGTGTCTATTCTCATCATAGTCTAAGCCAAAAAACTCAAACTCTTCTAGAGTACCTCCTCCTTGGGCTACTACTGTTCGTGTTTGCGATTGCTGTTCAGAAAATATGCCTGTTATAGTAGTTTTTCCAAACTGCAATTTAGTTTTTACTCCAAATAAACTTTGCGCACCCGTAATTAAAGAGCTATTTAAAGGCATACTTACATTACCAACTTCAATTTTTTGAATTATATCATCTTCCGTTGGTGTGTATTCTAGTTTTACTAAATTTTGAAAATCGAAAGTAGATTGTGTGTCGTAATTGGCAGTTACTTGTAGTCTTGTTCCAACTTTCCCTAAAAGGCTTAAGTTTATACGTTGGTTAAAATCAAAATTGAAGCTACTTCTTCTTCTAGGAGAAAATGAAGGATTATCTTGTTTTGTAAACAAAATTCCCATATCCATTTCCACCGATCCTTGTGGTATTACTTCAATAGTATTTCCCCCAAAAATCGTTTCAAAAAAATCAGAATCTACATATAAATCTGGAATAAGGTTTTTTTGCAACGCATCAGCACCGTCCTTTTTCCCACCATAAGCATCAATTTTTTGTTTGTAATAATTTTTTAAATTTTCTAATTCTACTAACCTTTGAAATTCTTTAGGAGATAAGATTATAGGATAATTTATATTGAACTTACCAACACTCTCCGTATAAATATATCTATCAGTAATTGGGTCGTAAGTATATTTAGACACAATACTATTCGGATTTGGCATATTTAAATTACGAAAAGAAAATGTGGTACTCGTTGAATCTTTAACTGTTGGTTCTTGTGCATAGGTAACAATATAGAACAGCAACATAATGCCTGTAAGCATATATGTTTTGGTAGATTTGTAAAAATTAATGTTGGTAGTTTTCAAATCAATTATAAATTTTTTAAGGCTTCTTTTATTATAACTTCTACACTTGCGTCTTGGTTATTAGAAATAATCTTATTTACAACACGTTCCGATTGTTTCTTTGAAAAACCAAGAACTTCTAAAGCAGATAACGCTTCATCTGAGTTAGTATTGTTGTTTGGTGCTATTCCCTCGTCAATATCATAAATTTTTAGAACTTTATCTTTCAGCTCAATAATAACACGCTGTGCTGTCTTTAATCCAATTCCTTTAACCGATTGAATTAATGCCACATCTCCTACAGCAATCCCTTCTCGCACCTGTTTTGGTGTTAATGATGATAGCATTGTACGTGCAATGCTAGTCCCAATACCACTTACCGAAATAAGCAAACGAAATATTTCACGTTCACTTAAGGAAGAAAATCCAAATAATGTATGCGAGTCTTCCTTAACCTGAAGATGTGTAAAAAGTTTTAAGTTTTCTTGATCTGGTATTTGTGAATACGTATGCAAAGAAATATTTAGCATATAACCAACACCGTTACAGTCTATCACAACATCAGTAGGTTTTTTCTCTATAAGTCTTCCTTGGATATGGGTAATCATTAATCAAATTTTGTTATCGTCCCAAATGTAATAAAATTATTATACAATATAACGAGATAATCTAACCGTAAAACCTATACTTTTATTCTCTTTTCTGCTTCTTTTGAGCATCAATTACCGCAATTGCAGTCATATTTACAATTTCATCTACACTAGCATCCAATTGTAATATATGAGCAGGTTTTCTTAATCCCATCATAATTGGCCCAATATTATCTGCTTTATTAAGCTCTTTTAAAAGCTTATAGGTAATATTTGCCGAATCTAGATTTGGAAAAATAAGCGTATTCACTTTTCTTCCTGCTAGTTTTGAAAACGGAAATATATCTTGGCGCATTTCATTATTAAGTGCAAAATCTGTTTGAAACTCACCATCTACAATCAAACTTGGGTAAAAACGATGCATATACGACACTGCTTCTCTTACTTTAGATGCTTTTTCGTTATCTGAAGATCCAAAATTTGAATAGGATATCATTGCTATAACGGGTTCCAATCCAAACATTTTTACTGTAGTGGCTGTCATTTGAGCAATTTTTGCAAGGTCTTTAGAATTGGGGTCAATATTTATCGAGGTATCACTCAAAAATAGTGGTCCGCGTTGGGTCATCATTAAGTTAGTCGTTGCTATTCTAGTAGCTCCTTTGTCAAGGCCTATTAACTCTAATATGGGTTTTACAACGGTAGGATAATTTCTAGAATATCCTGAAATAAGAGCATCTGCATCGCCTTCATTTACCATCATTGCAGCATAATAGTTGCGTTCTCGCATCAGTTTTTTTGCAGTATGCAAAGTAATCCCTCGTCGTTTACGTCTTTCCCAATATATTTTGGCGTAAGCATCTTTTTTATGTCTTTCATCATCCGATTTTGGGTCAATAATAGTCATTTTTGCGTCAAAATCAATTTCTTTTTTTAAGCGTCTAATAATATCTATACGTCCTAATAAAATGGGAATAGCAATTCCTTCATCATAAACAATTTGTGCTGCTTTTAAAACTACTAAATGGTCGGCCTCTGCAAAAACAACACGTTTTGGGTCTAATTTAGCACGATTGTGTAATAACCGTACCAATTTATGGTCACTTCCTAAACGTTCTAATAATGCTTCTTCATATTTTTGCCAATCCTTAACGGGTTCAGTTGCAACTCCACTTTCCATGGCAGCTTTAGCTACAGCCACTGGAACCGTTGCAATTAATCTAGGATCAAACGGTTTAGGGATTATATATTCTTTTCCAAATGTTAACTTAGTTTTGCCATAGGCAATATTTACTTGTTCTGGTACAGGTTCTTTAGCTAAATTAGCAAGTGCAATAACTGCAGCTTTTTTCATTGCTTCATTAATTGCTGTGGCACGAACATCTAACGCACCTCTAAAAATAAATGGAAATCCAAGTACATTATTTACTTGGTTAGGATGATCACTTCGTCCCGTTGCCATGATGATATCGTCTCGGGTATCAATAGCTAATTGATAGGCAATTTCAGGATTTGGATTTGCCAAAGCAAAAACTATTGGCCTTTTAGCCATCGCCTTAATCATTTTAGGCGTAACAATATCCGCTTTTGATAAACCTATAAACACATCGGCGCCTTTCATTGCCTGCTCTAAGGTGGCAATGTCTCTTAAAGTTGCAAATTCTGCTTTTTGAGAGGATAAATTACTTCTGTCTTTTCTAATAACCCCTTTACTATCAAGCATTACAATGTTTTCTCGCTTTGCACCAAAAGATTGATATAATCGCGTACATGAAATCGCAGCAGCTCCAGCACCACTTATTACAATTTTTACTTTTCCAATTTTCTTTTTTGCAATTTCTATAGCATTCAACAATGCAGCAGCAGAAATAATAGCAGTACCATGTTGGTCGTCATGCATGACTGGAATATTAAGCTCTTCTTTTAGTCGTCTTTCAATTTCAAAAGCTTCAGGAGCTTTTATATCTTCTAGATTTATACCCCCAAAGGTTGGTGCTATATGCTTTACAGTCTGGATAAACTCATCTACATTCTCAGTATCTACTTCAATATCAAAAACATCAATATCAGCAAATATTTTAAACAGTAATCCTTTACCTTCCATCACAGGTTTTGATGCCTCTGGTCCAATATTTCCTAAACCTAAAACTGCAGTGCCATTTGAAATTACTGCTACTAAATTCCCTTTAGCAGTATATTTATATGAATTCCTTTTATCTTTTTCTATTTCTAAACATGGTTCTGCTACGCCTGGAGAATATGCCAATGATAAATCTCTTTGTGTGGCATATTTTTTTGTAGGTACTATTTTAATTTTTCCTGGTGTAGGGTGAGAGTGATATAATAACGCTTCACTTCGTTTAATTTGCTTACTCATAATGTTAAGGAATTAGATTATGTCTCCCCTGAAACTTAGATTTAAAAGCTCTTATAGGAATTAATTTCCAACAAACAAAGGTACAATGTTGTGCTTAATAGACATAAAAATAATACTATTCTTTTAGGAATTTGACATTCCTAAATAGCCCTGAAAATTTAGTGCGCTTTACTGCCGAGTTTTTAAATACCTTATTAAAGGTATCTTGTGTAATCTCTTCCCAATCTTTTTTGGTCATAGACAACAATTCTGGATGCGGATTAAACAATGGTTCATTATGCGGTTTTGAAAACCGATTCCATGGACATACATCCTGACAAATATCGCAACCAAACACCCAATTGTCAAATTGCCCTTTTACTGAATTAGGAATTTGTTCTTTGAGCTCGATGGTGAAATATGAAATACATTTGCTGCCATCCACCACATAAGGTTCTACAATCGCCTGTGTTGGACAAGCATCAATACATGCTGTACAGGAGCCACAATGGTCTGTTATTGGCGTATCATATTCTAATTCTAAATCGATAATTAATTCTGCAATAAAATAAAATGAGCCTACTTGTTGAGTTATTAAATTACTATGTTTGCCAACCCATCCTAAACCAGATTTTGCTGCCCAAGCTTTATCAAGAACTGGAGCAGAATCTACAAAAGCTCTTCCGTGAACTTCTCCTATTTTATCTTGAATGAAACTTAATAATTCTTTGAGTTTGTCTTTAATTACAAAATGATAATCTGTACCAAAAGCATATTTAGAGAGCTTAAAGGTGTTTTGATTTTGTTGTTCTTCTGGAAAATAATTTAAAAGTAATGAGATTACACTTTTTGAATCTTGCACCAATTTTGTTGGATCTAAACGTTTGTCAAAATGGTTTTCCATATACTGCATTTTTCCATGCATATTTTGATTTAACCAGTTTTCTAAACGTGTTGCCTCTTCTTCTAAAAATGCTGCTCTACTAATACCACAAGACAAAAAACCGAGGCGTTGGGCTTCGGTTTTGATGAGGTTGGTATAAGTTTGTTTCTTGTTCATGAACTACAATGTCTCACTGAGCGCAGTCGAAGTGCTTATTTAGCCTAATTATTATATTTATAATGCGTGGCATTTCTACATTCTGAAAGTATTTGAAGCATGTCAAAATCACCATTTATTAAAGCCAGCTTTTTTGCTCTTGTCCAGCCTTTAATTTTCTTTTCAAAATAAATAGCTTGCAACACATCATTAAACTCTTGGTAAAATTTTGATTGAAGGGGTCTTCTTGAATATGTATAGCAAGATATAATACGTCCAAATTGATGCTCTTTAAATCGTTTTTCTAAATTATTAGTAATTCCTGTGTAATAGGAATTGTCTGAACATTTGATAATATATACATAGTAAAAATACATTTGCTACTATTTAAAGGCTTCGACTGCGCTCAGCCTGACACTGAATACAATTCAGGATAACATTTTATACTAAAACAAGTCACCTTGAGTTGCGTCTTTAATTCTCCCCAAATGTTTATACGCTAGTTCTGTAACTTCTCTCCCTCGTGGTGTTCGCATTATAAATCCTTGTTGAATTAAAAAAGGTTCGTACACTTCTTCAATGGTTTCTGTGTTTTCGCTCACTGCTGTTGCTAAGGTTGTTATCCCTACTGGCCCTCCTTTAAATTTATCTATAATCGTGGTTAAAATCTTATTATCCATTTCATCCAACCCATGTGCATCAACATTAAGTGCTTTTAAGCTATACTTAGAAATTTCGATATCTATCTTCCCATTTCCTTTTATTTGTGCAAAATCACGAACACGTCGTAATAAGGCATTTGCTATTCTTGGTGTACCACGGCTTCGTCCTGCAATTTCTATGGCTGCTTCCATTGAAAGAGAAACGTCTAAAATATTTGCGCTACGTTGTACTATAGATGTTAGTAATTCTGTTTTGTAGTATTCTAACCGACTACTAATTCCAAAACGTGCGCGCATAGGTGCAGTAAGTAACCCCGAGCGTGTCGTGGCGCCAACTAATGTGAATGGGTTTAGGTTAATTTGAACCGTTCTTGCGTTTGGTCCAGACTCAATCATGATATCAATTTTATAATCCTCCATCGCAGAATACAAATACTCTTCAACAATAGGGCTTAGACGATGAATTTCATCAATAAATAAGACATCTCTTTCTTCAAGATTAGTAAGTAATCCGGCCAAATCTCCTGGCTTATCTATAACAGGACCTGAAGTTACCTTAACACCAACACCTAACTCATTAGCCAAAATATGAGCTAATGTAGTTTTTCCTAATCCTGGTGGACCATGAAATAAAGTGTGGTCCAAAGCGTCTCCTCGCATATTGGATGCCTTAACGAATACTCTTAAATTTTCTAAAATCTGATCTTGCCCAGCAAAATCATCAAAAGAAAGTGGTCTTAAGGCTCTTTCTATATCATGCTCTTCTGGAGTAAAATCTTCACTTGATGGATTAAGATTTTCGTTCATACCTCAAATATAAAGAAAAAGCCTTTCTAATTAGAAAGGCTTTAAATATATTATTTAACTGTTTTTATAACTAATGCTGAAGCTCTTCTTCGCCTTCTTTTAAAGGTACATTTTGAGGTACAAAATCATCATCATGACCCGGTTTACTATAATCATAAGACCAACGGTAAACATGAGGAATCTCACCTTCCCAGTTACCATGAATATGCTTTATTGGGGCAGTCCACTCTAAAGTATTGGATCTCCAAGGATTTTGAACTGTTTTCTTTCCATAGAAAATACTATAGAAAAAGTTCCATAAAAATACCAACTGAGCAATTCCTCCAATGATAGCAAATATTGTAATGACTACATTTACGTTTTGTAAATCATCGAATAATGGGAAATTACTATTTGTATAATAACGTCTTGGTAATCCTGCCATACCTATAAAGTGCATTGGGAAAAATACGCCGTAAGCACAAATGGCTGTTATCCAAAAATGGATATACCCTAAATTTTTATTAAGCATACGTTTAAACATTTTAGGGAACCAATGATAAATTCCTGCAAACATTCCATACAATGCCGAAATACCCATTACCAAATGGAAGTGTGCAATAACAAAATAAGTGTCGTGTACATTAATATCTAAAGCACTATCTCCAAGAATAATTCCTGTTAAACCTCCAGTAATAAAGGTTGAAACTAAGCCAATAGAAAATAACATCGCCGGATTAAATTGAAGGTTTCCTTTCCATATAGTAGTAATCCAATTAAATGCTTTAATCGCTGATGGTATTGCAATTAATAAGGTTGTAAATGTAAATACCGAGCCTAAAAACGGATTCATTCCTGAAATAAACATATGATGTCCCCAAACTATAGTTGATAAGAATGCAATGGCTAAAATTGCAGCTACCATGGCACGATATCCAAAGATTGGTTTACGTGAATTGGTAGCAATAATCTCCGAAACAATTCCCATTGCAGGTAGAATAACTATATATACTTCCGGATGTCCAAGAAACCAAAATAAGTGTTCAAATAGTACCGGAGACCCTCCTTGATAATGGAGTACTTCTCCTTGTATAAATATATCTGATAAGAAAAATGATGTTCCAAAAGTTCTATCCATTATTAATAATAGAGCTGCTGATAATAAAACTGGGAAAGACACAACCCCAATAACTGCAGTTACTAAAAATGCCCAAATGGTTAAAGGTAAACGTGTCATTGACATGCCCTTAGTTCTAAGGTTTATTACAGTTACAATATAATTAAGCGAACCTAATAATGATGATGCTATAAATATTGCCATAGATACTAACCATAAGGTCATTCCCATTCCAGAACCTCCTTGTGCCATTGGTAATGCACTTAACGGTGGATAAATAGTCCATCCTGCAGCAGCTGGTCCAGCTTCAACAAATAATGAAAGAATCATTATAACACTAGATAAAAAGAACATCCAATATGATAACATATTTAAAAACCCTGAGGCCATATCTCTAGCCCCAATTTGTAATGGAATTAAAAGGTTACTAAACGTACCACTTAATCCAGCTGTAAGCACAAAAAACACCATAATCGTACCATGTATAGTAACCAATGCCAAATAAATATCAGCATCCATAACACCATCTGGTGCCCATTTACCTAATAGCGCTTCAAAAATCACATTAGGTTCTTCAGGCCATGCAATTTGCATGCGGATCATTAGTGACATAATTACACCAATAACTCCCATAATTGTACCTGTAATTAGGTACTGTTTTGCAATCATCTTATGATCTTGACTAAAAATATATTTAGTTACAAAAGTTTCTTTATGATGATGTCCGTGATCGTCGTGATCGAGAGTATCTGCGTGTGCTGACATAATCTATATGTGTTTTATTCTTTTTAAATTATAATTAATTTTGAACTAATGAATTTTTGAACAGTTTTTGTTCACTAAGCCAAGCGTCATAATCTTCTTGAGACTCTACAATAATTTTCATTTGCATATTGAAATGTGATTTGCCACAAATTTTATTACATAATAACAAGTAATCAAACTCATAGCGTTCTAATGCCTCTTCACCCTTTGCCATTAAGGCTTTTGACTTTTCAGTTCTTATTCTATTAATATTAGCTACTTTATCAATCATTTCAGGTGTTTGCCTCATCTCAACTGTAGTTACTGTAGGTGTAAAACCAAATTGAGTAATCATTCCAGGAACACAATTCATTTGTGCTCTAAAGTGAGGCATATACGCAGAGTGCAATACGTCTTGAGAGCGCATTTTAAATAATACAGGTCTTCCAACAGGTAAATGTAATTCTGTAGTAATGATATCATCTTGTGCATAAGGATCTGATTCATCAACTCCTAAAATATTAGCGTTATCAAGATTTATCAATCTAACATTTGCTTTACCTAACACGTTATCTTCTCCCGCATATCTAGCTTTCCAATTGAATTGTTGAGCATATAATTCTATAACTACAGTATCTTCATCTTCGTCGATAAACATGATGTCTGACCACGTAAATAAGCCGTAGATAATTAATCCAGCTAATACTATTGTAGGAATGATAGTCCAAATAAATTCTAACTTATCATTATCGGCATAGAACACTGCTTTCTTGCCTTTTTCACCTTTGTATTTAAATGCAAAATAGTATAGTAAAAACTGTGTAATTGTTTGTACAAAAAAGAGCAATGCAAAAGATATAATCATTAAATTATCAATCTTAGGACCATGTTCTGAAGCAGAGTTTGATAACAAGGGTAAATCTCCCCATTTTACAATACATACAATAGTAATAATATAAATGAAGGCCAAAAATCCTAACATTAAATATCCATTAACTTGATTGTCTTTATCAGTGGCTACTTGAGAGTTCTTATTATTAGCATTTGCTAAATCAAAGATTTTAACCATTTGCCAAATAGCGACTGTAATAAATACTAAAACTATAATTGTTAATAAAGCAGTCATTGTTGTTTTTCGTCTTTATTTTATTAATTAATAATGGAATTGTTCACTTTCCTTGATAAACGGATTTCTTTTAGCAAGTAATGGCGCTTTTGTTAACGCTGTAAATACTATAAACATAAATAATCCGGCAAATAATAATACTGAGCTTATTTCTGGAATTCCTATAAACCATCTATCACCAACTGTAGCTGGCATAATCATGTTAAATACATCAATATAGTGACCAAACAATAATACAATACCCGTTAATACAATAAACCATGGCACACGTTTAAAATCACTATTCATTAATAACAATATTGGGAATACAAAGTTTAAAACTAACATTCCGAAAAAAGGTAAATTGTAGTCTTCAATTCTCGTTACAAAATAGGTCACTTCCTCAGGAATATTGGCATACCAAATTAACATAAACTGAGAGAACCATAAATAGGTCCAGAAAATACTAAACCCAAACATAAACTTTGCTAAATCGTGTAAATGACTATTATTTACAAATTCTAAATATCCTTTGGTTCTTAAATAAATAGCTAAAAGTGCAATAACCGTAATTCCACTTACAATCATACAAGAGAATACATACCAGCCAAATAAAGTACTAAACCAATGTGGATCAACACTCATTATCCAGTCCCAAGACATCATAGATTCGGTATAAATAAAGAATACTAAAAATGCCGCAGAAATACGGAATGTTTTTTTAAAGTTTTTATTATCCTCGGCAGTATCTTGCGCTATAGAAAATTTTCGTGAAAAATAACGATACAAACTCCAGCCTGTGATAAATATTAACCCTCTTATTACAAACCATGGGATATTTAAAAACGAGGCTTTATTTTGAAGTAGCTCATCATGGGCTACAACATCTGGATCCATCCAAACAAATAGATTGTAATGCCCAATAGTTCCAGAAGCAACCGCTATTGCTAACACGATTAGTGCTCCAGGAAGCAAATAGGCAGTAATGCCTTCCATAACTCTAAAAAGTACTGGCGACCATCCTGCTTGTGAGGCGTATTGTACTGCATAAAAGGCTAAAACACCAAGCGCTATCATCATAAAAAAGAATGCCGCTACATAAAGTGCAGACCAAGGTCTGTTTGCTATTTGATGTTGCACATGTTCAACATGCTCTTTGTGTTCGTCTACTTGCGCTTCTGCTGAATCGCCTTGTACATCTTCAGCGTGTGAGTTTTCAACAGCATGAGAAGTTTCCGTTGTAGATACTTCTTCTGTATGACCTTCACCATGACTTGCACTTTCAGCTGCAAGTATTGTTTCTACTTCTTCAAAAGATTTATGAGAGGTCATGAAACCATAGCCAACACCTAATGCTCCTAATACCATTAAGATGAAAGAAAATGTCTTTAATTTATTTGAGAATGTGTACATATCTATATATAAACTTTATCTAAATCTTATTTTTCTAAATCTGCTTTTAACTTTAAAACGTATGCTACTACTTGCCAACGTTCTTCCTCTCTTAATTGATTTGCGTAAGAACCCATTGCGTTTTTTCCATAATAAATAGTATGATAAATTCCTCCGGTAGTAATTGCTCTTCCTACATCATCATAGCTTGGTATGCCAAACATAATCTTTCTTTTTACCAATGTACCTTGACCATTTCCTTTTTTACTGTGACAAATACTACAGTATATATCGAATAACTCTTTCCCTTTGGCAAGGTCTACTTGGGTTGAATCTAACGGACTCATGAATTCAGCTTTTGCTCTAAGGAAATCTTCATTTGTGTTTTTATATTCAAATAAGGAATGTCCTCTTGCAATGGTTCCTTCTGGTGGTAACATTGCTGATTGTTCTCCTGGAAAAACTTCATAGCTTCCATAAGTTTCATAACCTACAGATTCATACATGTTAGGAAAGTATTGATAATTTGGTCTTGTATCTTTTTTACAAGAAAAACCCAAGCTTATCATTACTACCACTACTAATATTTTATTTAAGCTCTTCATAATATATTAATGTGCTTCTTTTTCTACTATATTAATTTCAACTGCACCAGTCTCTTTAAGTAAATTTTCTAATTCCTTTTCATTTCCATGGACGGAAAGTTCTATTAAAAAATGATCGTCGGTTGTTCTTGGATCTGGATTCTCTGCTTTTTTAAATGGCCACATTCTACTACGTAAATAAAATGTAATAACCATTAAATGTGCTGCGAAAAATACAGTTAACTCAAACATAATTGGCACAAAAGCTGGCATATTCTCAATATAACTAAAACTAGGTTTACCTCCTATATTTTGTGGCCAATCTGAAATCATCATATAATTCATCATCCAAATAGAAATGGCTAATCCTATACAACCATATATAAATGATGTAATAGCAATTCGCGTTGGTGCCAATCCCATAGCTTTATCTAATCCATGTACTGGAAAAGGTGTATAAATTTCTTCTATATGATATCTTTCTGCTTTTACCTTTTTAACGGCATTCATTAATACATCATCATCTGTATAAATAGCGTGAATTACTTTTGAAGTTTCCATATGCTATCTTAGTTTTTTAAATTTTTTGAATTATTTTCTGCAACATTCGATGTTCTTTCATCGACTCCAGTTCCAACTAAGCTTTTTCCGGCTTCTCTAATTCTTTTATAACGTTCTCC
>Ga0114934_10000353_pt1 | contig 28708 bp, 20 predicted proteins | sample 4SBtaG_2_FD_99695 | JGI IMG/M metagenome (GOLD analysis project Ga0114934, IMG submission 99695) | Deep subsurface microbial communities from Kolumbo volcano to uncover new lineages of life (NeLLi) - 4SBTROV10_white metaG | ecosystem: Environmental > Aquatic > Marine > Volcanic ...
AGTCAAATTCTTCAAAATTATATAAGGGAATCATAGACTTACTCATCGATGATATTTAGTATAATATTGGTTTTCGTGCTGATATTATACTATTATTTTATATTGCTATATTTATCATATTGATATACTTGGTAAAATTATAAAAATCTGTATTATCGTTTAGATTATTGTAATTATTATACCTCACTCGTTATACAAAAACGGTACAGTTAGTTTTCTATCCCAATATTATACCTGTTGGCTCGCCTCCTATATGAATGCTTTCTTTGCTTTCATTTGCTGGATTAACTTTTATTAAAAGGTTGTTATAATTGTCCCCAACATATATATAGTCATCATTTTCTATTATACCTCTTGGCATTCCTCCCACCCTCATCTTTTTTATCTCTTTATATTTGCTTAAGTCTACTATACTTATAGTACCTTCTCCAAAGTTTGATACATAACAATAGTTATCATTGCTAAAAATATCTACTGGTGAATTACCAACGGGTATTCTATTAATTATTTTATAATTTTTCGACGATATTATGCTAATACATCCCCTGCTATCCATTCCAATATTGCTTTCGCATACTATGATATAGTTACCATCTGAAGAAAAAATAGCTTTTGTAGGATACGCTCCTACTTTAATTTTTTTTATTATTCGACTGTTTGTAGCGTCTATTAAAGTAATAGTATCATCTTGCATATTAGAAATTAATATTTTATTGCCGCATTTATTAATATCTATGCTGTGAGGTGAATTTCCACATGGCACTTCCTCTAAAATGGAGTGATTAATCATATCAAAAACAACCATATTATTAAGTTCACCACATATTATATATGCATTATAGTTTAGAGTTTTTATATCATTACAATGAACGCCTATATAGTAACTCTCTATTTTAGAAAAATTATTTATATCAACTATGGAGATTGTGTTTCCATAGCTATTAGCAACTAAAATATTATCCTTATAAAAACAAATTCCATGTGGTCCTAATCTATTATAATAATCATATCTCAAATTAATTTTATTCTTTTCAATAAATTTTTCAGTATTAACCACAGATATACTATCAGTGGATGTATTGCATACAAATAAAAAGTGCATACTCATTCACCTCCTCATAATATAATATGAGTATTGAATAAATTTGCTAATAAAAAATAGGGACACCTGCGTACACAGGATATCCCTTGTCATTTTTTAAAACTAGTATTTTTGTTTAAAAAATATTTGAATTTTAAATACTTTGTAAATATATCATTACAAATTTGAATTTCGTTTTCTAATTATCTTTCTCATATCTCCTACCATATATAGCGAACCTGATATTAAAATCATATCTCCAGATTTATAGTAATTTAATGCTTTCTCAAAAGCTGTTTCATAATCTTCAATAGCCTGACATTTAAAATTTATCTTTTTAACTTCATCCATTAAATCGGTTGCTAATTCTGCTCTATCATTATGGGGAGTTACTGTGATAACCTCTTTAGCTAATGGAACAATTGTTTCTATCATTTCTTTTACTTGTTTATCGGCAAGAATACCTAATATCAATATCAAATTATTATAACTAAAATAACTATCAATATTTTCTCTTAATTTTTTAATACCATCTATGTTATGTGCACCATCAATTACAATCAATGGATTATTATTAAGTATTTCAAGTCTTCCTGGCCACTTGACATTTTTGAATGCATTTAGAATAGCCTCTTTATAAATTGGAACTCCATTGTTTATTAATTCTTCCACTGCATATACAGCAGTTGCACAATTTAAAAGCTGGTGTTTACCTAATAAAGATAGTTCTATTTCATACTTATCTAAATCAGTATGGAGATCAAACTTTTGGAGTATATTCTTATCTGATTTACAATCTATTTTTAATGATGAATATGAATATTTAACACTATCTTTATTTACTTTTATTAGCTTGCAATTCCTTAATGAACAAATATTCTCAATTACCTTTTCAGCTTCATATTTTTGCGGATAAAGAATAACAGGAATATTTTCTTTAATAATACCCCCTTTTTCGTATGCTATATCACTAAGTGTATTACCTAAAACATTCATATGGTCAAAACTTATAGATGTAATAATGCTTATAATAGGTGTTATAATATTAGTTGAATCCAGTCTTCCTCCAAGCCCAACCTCAATAACAGCAAAATCAACATTTTCTTTATAAAAATATAATAAACCCATACATGTTAATATTTCAAAATATGTAGGATTTCCCAGTCCCTCATTAATCACCTTTGGCACAATATTAGAAATTTCTTCAACTATATCGCTCAATTTATTTTTAGGAATGTTCTTATTATTTATTTGAATTCTTTCTTCAAACTCCTCAACATAAGGTGATGTATACATTCCTACTTTATAACCAGCCTCCATTAAAACTCTTGTAATCATAGCAGTCGTTGAACCTTTTCCATTAGTACCTGCAATATGTATATATCTTGTACTCTTATGTGGATTACCTAATAATTCAAGCATTCTTTCTGTTCTTTTAAGCCCTAATTTAACACCAAATCTTGATGTATTTTCAATATATTTAATCGCTTCATAATAATTCAAATATATCCCCTCCCTAATACAACGATACAATATCCTATAAATATACTGTGAACAGTAACAAAATGATTCTTTAATAAGTGAACTCTCCCTCCACTTGCTCACGTTGAAGTGGAGGTTTCTTGCATATCCAAGAACTTTTCCTGCTTCACAGATTTCGTAACCTACTTTTTCCACAGACTATCCCCGCAATACCTACGGTTCTTTTTTATGCTATATCTAATAATCCTTGTCTTAATATATTTTTACTAGCATTTATATCCCTATCATGAATGCTATCGCATTTTGGAGATTTTGAAACAGTAGCATTTATCACTTCTATAAGACTCCCACTTCTATAAGTGGGATATTCAAGCTTTTTGCTTTAGCAAAACGAGTTCACTATTCTCACTTCAACATATCTATGAACTTTTGCTTTTATCTACTTTAATTTAGGTAACTTTATTTTTTCCTTATTTATCTCAATATTGTTATTTACAAAATTACTTGTATAGCTTTTATAGTTATCTTTTTTCACTTTTGTATACTTCATTTCTTTGATTTAAAAAATAGTTATATATAAATCTTGAACAACCAAAAGACTTTCAATAATTTTTATCTGATTTTCATTTGTAAGGCAAATAACAAATCAAATATATGACATATGCTTTATGCCATAGTTACTAGTTATTTTCTGAAAACATTTAACTCACTAATAGTATACATTAATAGTGAAAAAAGTAAAAGGGACTGTCAGGGAAAAAACTAAATACAATGTATTGTATAGCTTTTCCCTACAACCCCTCTAAATATTCTATTTCATAAGATTATTGATTCTTTCCATAACAGACTCGTACATTTCTTTATACTTTTCACCTTTTTCTTTTTCTGAATTAACTACATTTTCAGGTGCTTTATTTACGAAATTAGGATTAGAAAGTTTCTTTTTAACTCTTTCAATTTCCTTTTGAAGTTTTTCTTTTTCTTTATTTAATCTTTCTATTTCCTTTTCAACATCTATTAAATCAAACAAAGGTATATAAATTTCAGCAGATTTTGTTACAGCTGAAACAACATTTTCAGGAGCTTCTTCTTTTGAACTAATAAATTCAACATCACTTGCAGAAGCTAATTTCTCAAAATAGCTAATACCATTTTTAAATGCTTCATTTTCCTCAATTGCAAAAATTATAATCTTAGCTTTTCTTGAAGGTACAACATTCATCTCTGCCCTAACATTTCTTATAGCTTTAATTGCTTCAATAATTTTGCTTATACTTTTTTCAGATTCACTATCATGTAAGCTTTCATCATATTCAGGCCACTTTGAAATTGTAATTGATTCATATTCTGTATTTAAATTGGTATATATTTCTTCAGTTATATATGGCATTACAGGGTGTAAAAGCTGAAGACCTACAATTAATACTCTATTTAATACATTAAATGCAACGCCTTTAGCTTCTTCATCATCACTAAAAAATACAGGCTTAACAAGTTCAATGTACCAATCGCAGAACTCATTCCATAAGAAATCATATGTTTTCTGAAGAGCTATACCTATTTCAAATTTTTCAATATTTTCAGTTACTTCTTTTACTACAGTATTCATTCTAGACAATATCCATCTATCAGCAATTGAATATTTATTGCTGTTTTTATATTTTTCCATCAATTCTTCATCTAAATTCATCATAACAAATCTAGATGCATTCCATATCTTATTAGCGAAGTTTCTAGCTGCTTCAACTCTTTCCTCATAGAATCTTATATCATTGCCAGGAGCATTTCCTGTAACTAACATGAATCTTAAAGCATCAGCACCATATTTATCTATTATTTCAAGAGGATCTACACCATTTCCTAGAGATTTTGACATCTTTCTGCCTTGGCTATCTCTAACAATACCATGTATAAGCACATTTTCGAATGGAACTTCTCCCATATTGTGAAGTCCTGAGAAAATCATTCTAGCTACCCAGAAGAATATAATATCATATCCTGTAACCAATGTACTTGTTGGATAAAAATATTTCAGATCCTCAGTTTCATCTGGCCAACCTAATGTTGAGAATGGCCACAATGCTGAACTAAACCATGTATCGAGTACATCCTCATCCTGTTTTAGATTGTTACTTCCACATTTTGGGCACTTAGTTGGATCCTCAATAGAAACTATAATATCACCACATTCTTTACAATACCACACAGGAATTCTATGTCCCCACCATAACTGTCTTGAAATACACCAATCTTGTATATTCTCCATCCAGTTAAAATAAATCTTTTCAAATCTTTCAGGTATAAATTTAGTATTTTTATTTTTAACTGCTTCTATAGCTGGTTTTGCTAATTCTTCCATTTTAACATACCATTGTTTTGAAAGCATTGGTTCAACAGTAGTACCACATCTATCATGTGTTCCGACATTATGAACATGTTTTTTAATATTAACAAGATAGCCATGTTTTTCTAAATCTTCAACAATAGCTTTTCTTGCTTCATATCTATCCATTCCAGAATATTTTCCATATCCTTCTGAAATAGTACCATCTTCATTCAACATAACAATTTCTGGAAGATTATGTCTCTTACCTACCTGATAGTCATTAGGATCATGAGCAGGAGTGATTTTAACAGCACCTGTTCCGAATTCCATATCAACATAATCATCAGATACAATTGGTATTTCTCTATTTACTAAAGGAAGAATCAACATCTTTCCTACCAAATGAGAATACCTCTTATCTTTAGGATTTACAGCAACAGCAGTATCGCCAAGCATTGTTTCTGGTCTTGTTGTAGCTATTTCTAAATACTCATCACTATCCTTTACAGGATATTTAATATGCCAAAAAGCACCTTCCTGTTCTTCATGTTCAATTTCAGCATCTGATAAAGCTGTCATACATTTAGGACACCAATTTGTTATTCTATTTCCTTGATAAATCAATCCTTCTTCATATAGTTTAACAAAAACTTTTCTTACTGCTTTGCTTAGCTTTTCATCCATTGTGAAACTTTCTCTTGTAAAATCTGCTGAACAACCCATTTTCTTTAACTGAGTTCTTATTCTATTTCTGTATTTATCTGACCATTCCCATACTTTTTCAAGGAAGGCATCTCTTCCTAAATCTTTTTTATCTTTACCTTCTTTTTCTATTATCTCTTTTTCAACCCTAACTTCTGTTGCAATACTAGCATGGTCTTCACCAGGTAGCCATAATGCACTGTATCCCTGCATTCTCTTTGTTCTGATTAGAATGTCTTGCAAAGTGTTATCTAGAGCATGCCCTAAGTGCAATTGTCCTGTTATATTAGGTGGTGGCATTATTATAGTATATGGTTTCTTTTTGTTATCCACTTCTGGTGTAAAAAATTTCTTCTCTTCCCACCATGCATAAAGTCTTTCTTCAAATTCTTTTGGATCATATGTTTTAGCCAATTCTATTTTCTCTTTCATAAAACTTATCTCCCTTCTATTGCTCATACAAAATAAAAAAACACCGCCATCCAAAAAGGACGACCGTGCGCGTTACCACCTTTATTCCTGTACTATCATACAAGCACTCATAATTTAACGATGCGTGAACACCGTCTCCACCTACTATATTTTCAGTGAAGAAGCTCCAAAGCTACCTTCAGAATACTTCCTATAGAAGATCTCACAGCCAACGAATCTTCCTCTCTTTATATTCCATATTCTTACTCCTCTTTTTCAACGCTTCTAAAATACATCAAAACTATTTTGTTATATAAATTAATTCTTATTATATACTTTATTTAATACATGTCAAGACATTTTTTCTACTACACGTTGAAATTCTATTATGTATTTAAGCATTTTAAAATATCCTAGTTAATTCAATTAATCTATTGTTATTATTTTTTCCATAATTTCAAACATCTTATTCTTTATAAATTTTACAAATATTCTTTCTCTTAAGAAAATATATATGGAGCATGATGTTAACAAAATCAAAATTCTAATCATATTATACAGTAATACAGAATTAATTGGAGGTGGAAACTGATTCATATATAACTTAAGGTATTTTATGAATCAGATGTTTATGAACAATAAAAGCTTTAAATTATCACATAGCAAAAAAATCATTATATTTATGATGACATGTGTATTTTTAATTTCAACTTTATTTGTGGGCTGTCAAAAAAATAATAATAAGGGACTGGCTAAAGTAAAGCTAAATGAGGTAGTACGTTCAATATTCTATGCTCCAATGTATGTTGCAATTAATAAAGGTTTTTTTAAAGATGAAGGCATAGAAATAGAGTTATCTACAGGTCAAGGTGCCGACAAAACTATGCAGGAAATATTAAGTGGCTCTGCAAATATAGGTTTTTGTGGCCCCGAACAGGTAATATATATCTATAATCAAAAGAGGGATGATTATCCAATAATATTTGCTCAATTAACTCAAAGAGATGGTTCTTTCTTAGTTGGAAGAAATAAAGAGCCAAACTTTTCTTGGGAATCACTTAAAGGAAATACTATTATAGGTGGAAGACCAGGCGGAGTTCCAGAAATGGCACTTGAATATGTTTTAAGAAACCATGGAATCGAAAACGAAAAAAACATTAATATTATAACAAATATAGCTTTTACAGCTACAGCAGGTGCATTTAAAAGTGGTACTGGTAACTATGTTACACTATTTGAACCAACAGCTAGTATGATGAAAAAAGATAATTCTGGTTTTATAGTAGCATCTATTGGTAAATCAGTTGGTCCAATACCTTACACATGTTATTTTTCAACAAAATCTTATATGGAAAAAAATTCAGAAATTCTTAAAAAGTTCACAAGAGCAATATATAAAGGTCAACAATGGGTATATAAACATTCTGACCAAGAAATAGCAAATACAGTAAAATCATTTTTCCCTGGTGTAGACGAAGACATACTAACAGAATCAATTAAAAATTATAAAAAAATAAATGCATATGCACAAAATCCAATCATGAAAGAAGAAGACTTAAATAGATTAATGGATATAATTCAATCCTATAATTCAAGTTTATTACCAAAAAGACCACCATTTGATAAAATCGTAAATAATTCATTTAGTGAAAAAATTGTAGAAGAATTCAAGTAAAATAAAAGCTAAAATAACTCAAGCAATAAGCCGAAGTTATTTTAGCTACTTAACTAATATCTTTTTTATCGATTCTATAAGACTCCCACTTCTATAAGTGGAAGATTCAAACTCTCTGCTTCAGGTGGAGTAGAATCTCCACCTGAAGTCCCGATGTTTTACTTTATAAAAACGAGTTTACTATTCTTTTTCACTATTTGTAACTAATATAGTTCTAAATTCCTTTGTGCTTGCTGCTTCTTTATATGCAGAATACAATTCAGTCTCCCTATTGAGATTTTTAAATGCTGCTGAAAGCATCAATTTTATTCTATTTAACTGATTAACTTCACTAGCACCAGGATCATAATCCACTGCAACAATATTTGAGCTTGGATATCTTCTCTTAAGCTCCTTAATCATACCCTTACCCGTAACATGATTAGGTAAGCAAGCAAATGGTTGAACACACACTATATTTTTCGTTCCACTCTCTATAAGTTCAATCATTTCAGCAGTCAAAAACCATCCCTCTCCGCATTGATTACCAAGGGAAAGAATCTGTTCTGCTCCTCTTGCTAATTCTTCTATATTCTTTGGTGGTTCAAATCTTTTACTCATCTCTAAAGCTTTCTTTAAATCTTTCCTATAATGCTCAATATATTTTATAACAATATTGCTAATAATTCGTGATTTTTTAGATTGTCCAAGATACTCATTTTTAAAAGTAGCATCATATGCTGAATACAAAAAGAAATCAATTAAATCAGGCATTACTGCTTCTCCGCCTTCATTTTCAATGACTTTGACAATTTCGTTATTTGCAGTTGGATGAAATTTAACTAATATTTCGCCAACAATTCCAATTCTAGGCTTTTTTATATCCAATATTTCAAGGTTATCAAAATCTTTTACAATATTATATATATTCTCTTTAAATTCTTTGCTATCTCCTCTAGTAACAGCATCTTTACAAATTTTTTCCCATTTCTTATGGAGCTCATCAGCAGAACCTTTTATCTTTTCATAAGGTCTCACTTTGTATAATACTCTCATCAAAAGATCGCCATACACTAGCGCCATCATTGCTCTTTTAGCCATTGTAAGGTTAGGCTTAAACCCTGGATTCTTCTCTAATCCAACAGCATTAAGTGAAATAACAGGTATGTGGGCTAATCCTGCATCCTTCAACGCCTTTCGTATAAACGCTATATAATTTGTTGCTCTACATCCACCACCAGTTTGAGATATCATAACAGAAGTATTATTTAAGTCATATTCACCTGACTGCAATGCTTCTATCAACTGTCCAGTAACTATTATTGAAGGATAGCATGCATCATTATTAACGTATTTCAATCCAACATCTACAGCCTTAGTATCAACAGCTGGTAGCACTTTAACCTTATAACCGCACGAATTTAATGCTGGCTCTAAAAATCGAAAATGAATTGGAGACATTTGTGGTGCTAAAATTGTATGCTTTTCCTTCATGCTCTTTGTAAAAACAACTCTTTTTGGTGAAGATGCAATCTTTTTAGGCTTAACTTCGTGTGCATCCCTCTCATCAAGCGCAGCCTTTAATGAACGTATTCTTATTCGAGCCGCTCCTAAATTATTGACTTCATCTATTTTTAGCACAGTATATATTTTATTATTATTAGCTAATATCTCTTGAACCTGATCCGTTGTAACAGCGTCTAGCCCACATCCAAATGAGTTAAGCTGAACAAGTTCAATATTATGCTGCTTAGCTGCAAAACTAGCTGCTGCATAAAGTCTTGAATGATAAGTCCACTGATCTACAACCCTAAGAGGTCTCTCAACTTCACCCAAATGTGCAACCGAATCCTCTGTCAAAACTGCCATATCAAAATTTGTTATCAAATTAGGAATACCGTGATTTATCTCAGGGTCTATATGGTACGGTCTTCCAGCTAAAATAATACCTTTCTTACCAGTTTTGTTTAAGTACTCTAGTACTTCTTCTCCTTTTTCCCTCATATCATTTTTCACTTTTAGATCTTCTTCCCAAGCAGCATATAGAGCTTCATAAATTTCTTTCTTAGAAATGTTGAATTCTCTAAAAATATCGTATAACCTCTTTTCTAGCTTCTTCTTATCATGAAGAGCCAAAAATGGGTTCATGAATTTTATATTCTTCTCTTTAATAATATCCATATTGTTTCTTATAACTTCTGGATAAGATGTTACTATAGGACAATTGTAATGATTATTTGCACCCTTTTGTTCCTTCTTCTCATATACAACACATGGATAGAATATTACATCAACTCCTCTATTAATTAAACTAATAATGTGACCATGAGTTATTTTAGCAGGATAGCACGCTGATTCAGAAGGTATTGTCTCTATACCCATCTCATAAACTGCTTTTGAAGACCTCTGTGAAATCTCTACTCTATATCCTAGTTTAGTGAAAAATGTAAACCAAAAAGGATAATTTTCATACATATTTAAAACTCTAGGTATACCTATTACCCCTCTTTTTGCTTCTTCCTTCTTGAGAGGTACATAACTAAACAATCTCTTATATTTATAATCAAATAAATTTGGTATATCCTTCTTTACTATATCGTGTCCTGCTCCTCTCTCACATCTATTACCAGATATGAATTCTCGTCCATCTGAAAATTTATTTATCGTTAGCATGCAATTGTTTCCACATTTGCCACACCTTTTCATAGTAACTTCAGTTTTAAAGCTTTCAAGGTCATTTATTTTCAAAAGAGTACTTTTATAACCCTCTTTATATCTTTCCTTTGCTATGATTGCACATCCAAACGCACCCATAATCCCTGCAATATCAGGTCTTACAGCTTCTCTTTCAGAAATCAATTCAAAAGCCCTTAAAACAGCATCATTATAAAAAGTTCCACCTTGAACAATTATCTTATTACCCATATCTTTTGGATCTCTTATCTTTATAACCTTTAAAAGTGCATTTTTGATTACTGAATATGAAAGTCCTGCAGAAATGTCCCCCACGGATGCACCTTCCTTTTGAGCTTGCTTAACTCTTGAATTCATAAAAACAGTACACCTTGAACCCAAATCAACCGGACTTTTAGATAATAAAGCTTCCTTTGCAAATTCTTTAGCATTCATATTAAGCGATTTTGCAAATGTTTCTATAAATGAACCACATCCTGATGAACAAGCTTCATTAAGCATTATGCTCTCAATTACACCATCCTTAACTTTTAAACATTTCATATCTTGTCCACCAATATCTAATATAAAATCAACACCTGGTAGGAAAAACTCTGCTGCTTTATAGTGAGCTACAGTTTCAATTTCTCCTATATCAACCTTAAGAGCAGCCTTAATTAAACCTTCACCATAACCTGTAACGGCAGAATTTACAATTTGAACCCCATCAGGAATATTGATATATAAATCCTTTAATATCTTTATAACCAATTTAAGTGGATTTCCCTCATTACTTCCATAATACGAATAAAGCAAGGCCCCATCTTCATCAATCAAAGCCGCCTTTGTAGTAGTTGAACCTGCATCAATGCCTAAATAACATTTACCAGTATATTTAGACAACTCCTTTTTATTTACAGTATAAACACTATGATTTTTTACAAATTCATTTAATTCATTTTCATCTTTAAATAAAGGCCTTAATCTCTGAACTTCAGTACTACTTGCAAATATTATAGATGGCAACTTATCATGTAATTCTTTAAATGTCATTTTATCATTTTCTACCGAACTTAATGCAGCACCTAACGCTACAAATAACTGTGAATTTTCTGGAAATATAATCTGCTCATCAGATAAATTTAATGTTTCCACAAATCTTTTTCTAAGTTCAGACAAAAAGTAGAGTGGTCCACCTAAAAATGCTACATTTCCTCTTATTGGTCTGCCACAAGCCAATCCACTTATAGTTTGATTAACCACTGCTTGAAATATAGATGCAGCAATATCCTCTTTTGCAGCTCCCTCATTCAGTAACGGCTGTATATCTGTTTTTGCGAAAACACCACATCTAGAAGCAATTGGATAAATTGTACTGTGCTTTTTTGCAAGTTCATTTAATCCTTGAGCATCTGTTTGAAGAAGTGATGCCATCTGATCAATGAATGCACCTGTTCCCCCTGCACAAGTACCATTCATCCTCTGCTCTATTCCGCCTTTAAAATATGTTATCTTTGCATCTTCTCCCCCTAATTCAATAGCAACATCTGTTTCAGGAATCAATTTCTCAACTGTATTAGTACATGCCACTACTTCCTGTATAAAAGGAATATTCAGCCATTTTGATACAGCTAGTCCACCTGAACCAGTTACAACAATAGTTATTTCTGCTTCACTAAACTTCTTATAAGCACCATCAATAAGGTCAATAAGAGTTTTCTTAATATCAGAAAAATGCCTTTGATACTTGCTATAAACAGTTCTATATTTATCTATTACAACTAATTTAATCGTTGTTGACCCAACATCTAAACCAATGTTCAATAATCTCTCCATAATTACAATCACTTCTCCATATATAAAATTAAATCTCAAATTACATTATATAATTATTATATTTTAATTTCAAATCTAATTAACAGAAGTTTAGCATCTAATTTCCATTAAAAATTTTATTTTTGCTATAAATATATTCCCCTATATTTTATTTTTTCTATATCTTCAATAACGTTGATAATCATTTCCTAACATATATATCATTAACATATGTATGCATTAAATCATATTTTATATTATAAAACTTGTATGTTATAACCATAAGTTATTAGAAAGGGATGATAACTTGAATAAGGTTGATATAAAAAATATATGTATGAACTATCATACTATAACCTCCGAAACAATTGTACTAAAAAATATTTCTTTCAGTGTTAAAGAGGAAGAGTTTTTAACCATAGTTGGACCATCCGGATGTGGTAAATCCACTTTACTTAACATAATTGCAGGCTTACTTACACCATCAAAAGGTAAAATTTATATACATGAAAATAAAATTCGTACCTTAGAAAAAAATATCGGATATATGTTCCAAAAAGATCAGTTATTTGAGTGGATTTCCGTTTGGGAAAATGTAATATTAGGATTAAAAATACAGAAAATATTTACAGAAAAAAATAAAGACTATGTAATAAGTCTCCTCAGGCATTACGGATTATGGAATTTTAGAAATCATTATCCAAAACAGCTTTCTGGTGGTATGCGTCAAAGAGTTGCTCTTATAAGAACATTAGCCACAAATCCAGACGTTCTACTGTTAGATGAACCATTTTCTGCATTAGACTATCAAACTCGATTAAAAATAAGTAATGAAGTGTTTAAAATAATAAGGGATGAGAAAAAAACCGTAATAATGGTAACTCACGACATACCAGAAGCCATATCTATGTCGGATAGAATAATTATACTTTCTAATAGACCTGCAGAAATTAGGAAAACAGAAATTGTCAATTTTTCTAAAGAGTATTCTTCTCCTTTAAAAAGAAGAGAAGCTCCAAACTTTAGACTGTATTTTAATTCGATTTGGAAGGAGTTGGATTCAAATGTTAAATAACAGTATTGAGCATAAAAATTATATTAAAAAAGTAAAAAGAAGAAAACGAAAAATAATAATAACTCAAATATTAATATTGATTATATTCTTTGCATGGTGGGAAATATCAGGAGATTTAAAAATAGTAGATCCATTTTTAACTAGCACACCTTCAAGAATGTTAAAAACACTAGTTAAACTTTACAACCAAGGTAATTTATTTAAACATATATTGGTAACATGTGGAGAAACTATACTTGGTTTTTGTCTCGGAACATTTTTAGGAACTCTAATAGCCATTTTACTTTGGTGGTCCGATTTTGTAGCAAAAGTATTAGATCCTTATATAGTTGTATTAAATGCACTTCCAAAAGTTGCACTAGCACCAATAATAATATTTTGGGTTGGTAATGGTATAGGTGCAATAATAATAATTGCTCTTTTGATATCAATAATAGTAACAATAATAACAGTTCTTAATGGATTCAAATCAGTAGATGAAGATAAAATAAAACTACTAAAGACATTTGGTGCAACAAAATTTCAGGTTCTTACTCATTTGATTATTCCTGCATCTATTCCAACTCTAATATCTGCATTAAAAATAAATGTTGGTCTTTCGTGGGTTGGTGTAATAATGGGTGAATTCCTCGTTGCAAAAGAAGGACTCGGATTTTTAATTATATTTGGTGGACAAATTTCTCAATTAGATATGGTAATGATAAGCATAATAATTCTTGCAATATTAGCTTTTCTTATGTATAAATGCGTGGCAATTTTAGAAAAAAGATATAGAACTTTTGAATAATTTTCTATATTCGGTATAAAATTTTCTAAAATTGGATATTCATAAAGTATAAGCATTATTTTGTAAGAGGTGTTATCTATGGATTATTTCAGAAGAGCTAATGAACTATACAGTTTAAAGGAATATGAAAAAGCTATATCTATGTATGAAAAATCACTTGAAATAAACAAAAACGAAGCAAGTTCACTATACAATGTAGCAGTATGCTACATAAAATTAAAAAAATATATGCTCGCAATTGAATCACTTAACAAAGCATTAAAAATACGATCAGATAGCAAATACTATTTTAATTTAGCATACTGCTATGCAATGACAAATAATAAACAAAAATCTCTACTTTATTTTAATTTAGCTTGGGCACTTGATAATTCCGACATTGAATGTGAAAAAGCAATAAATTTAATATTAAAAGGCTACAGAAAATAATTATGAAGTGAAATCGTTTTGATAAAGCAAAACATAGTGACTTCAAGTGGAAACTCTATTCCATCTGAAGCAAAAAGCTTGAATCTCCCACTTATAAAAGTGAGAGTCTTATAGAATCGATAAACACTATAATGCATATTTTGTATTAATAACAAAGTATTTAAATATGAACCAAACACATATAGCCAATATTTATACTTGTTTTTAGTACAATATATGCATTATTTTTACCATTCTCCTGCAATACCCTCCTGAATATGATCAGACTTAAATTTATCACTATCGAAATAGTTTCCACCTATATAAAAAGTGGTATCTACATCTACCCACCTATTTTGCTCTTTTATATATACTTGATTCCAAGCATGACTCACCCATATTTTTCCATTAAATCCCTTGCCTGTTACCATTCTAACCTTGATATTATTTGCTCTGCACATAGCAACATAAAGGCATGCATAATCAAAACATATTCCCTTTCTAGTATTAAACGCATTAACCGCACCCGACTTACTCTTAAAATCATTGTCCATTATCATTTTAGCCTTATCACTGTCATATTTAATATTTTTCCCTATCCAATTATAAATCATATTTGCCTTTTTATAATCATTATTAGCTTTTTTAGTTAAAGTAACTGCAAAAGAATCAATTTTTTTGTTTGATTTGACGCCCTCGTCTATTGTAATTCCATTATAATAAACTATTACATTCTTACTGCTAGCTGAATCAATTTCCTTTTTAACTATTTTAAATGAATCATTTATTATTATTGGAAGTTTTTCAGCTATAACAGAATTTGCAACTGGAAATACTACATATTTACATATTTCATTATACAAAAATGACCTCTCTAAATTTTCATTTATATTTATACCCAAATCAATTATAGACGCAATATTTAAAGTAAATGTTATTATTATAACATATATGATTGACCTAGGTACTTCAAAAGCTGCTCCTATGATTCTCTTTGAAAAATTGCCTTTTCTCTCAAGTGTTCTCTCAATACTGTCAAGTGCTGGATATATTGTGATACTATTAATTAACTTTATTATCAATACTAAAACTTCATAAATTACTATTGTACAAATAGGAATGCTTACAATATAAATAATAATAGTATTTTCAGCTATAAATTGAGTTACTCTATATGGAAAATAGTTTTCAATACCCTTGAATGTTCCCTTTTTATACTCTTCAAATAACCTCTTAACTGCTTGCATTCCTAAAAATATAGCACTTAAAAACACTATATTTCTTGCTATACTTTCAATGTTTCTTTTAAGATTATACGATGAAAATTTTATTATAAATCCTTTTGTAATAGGATACAAAAAAACGATAATCAAAAATAAAGTTATAGCATCACTCTTAAACATACATTCACCTGCTCACATTCACCTGCTCATATTTAAATTAACTCCATATAAATACAATTATTATCAATATAATACTTCATCCTCTTTAAGTATATCCTCGAGAATATTTTTAATATCATTGTATTCATATCCTCTTCTCACAAGATAATTAAAAAGTTTCTTATAAATCTTACCATCATTTTTTTCTAATTTTTTAAGAACTTTGTATCTTTTTTTAGCTAATTTAAATGCAGAATTTTTCTCTTTTTCACATTCAATTAAATCTATTTCATTTTGAATTATTTCTTCAGAAACACCTTTTTTTAGAAGTTCAAATCTTATCTTATTTCTTCCTTCTTTTGATGTTTTCTCTTTTATAAACATTTTTGCATATTTTTTATCATTTATAAAATCATATTCCTTCAGAAATTTTAATACCCTTTCTACTGTATTATATGAATATCCTAACTTAATCAATCTCTCTTTTACTTGTTTTTCAGTTTTAATACACTTTTCTAGTATTCTTAATGCTCTATTCTTTGCCTTAATATAATTATCCTCATTTATAACATCACTTATATACTCAAAGTCAATATGCTTATTTTTAAATAAACTGTACTTATAAACAAGTTCTGCACTACATGCAAATGTAAACTCACCATCAACAAAAATATTCACTCTATCCTTATTTTTCTTTTGAATTTCGACTTTTGTAATTATATTATTCTCCATCTTATTCACTCTTTTCTGGCATAATTATGTAAATAGTAGGATTTTTAAAAACTTTATTTGCAACGCAGTATAAATCTTCCCCCTTCATATTGTCAATATACTCCATTTCATGCTCAAACTTAAATATATCATCATCTTCCATCATTTGAAGGAGAACATAACTGCTCAATTCACTAGAATCTTCTAATGTTGAAGCTATAGATGTTTTAAATACTTTTTTTATTTGCTTCATAGTATTACTATCAAATATGATTTCTTTATTTATTATTTTATCAATACATAAATCAATAATATTCAAAACACTATCAATATTTTTGCTATCCATAGAAGTAAAAATATTGAATGTCTTTATATTTTTACTAACATCTAGTGTACTATAAACATCATATACTAAACCTCTTTTTTCTCTTAATTCCTTAAACAATATCGAATTCGAACTATCCCCAAATTTATTATTCAATATTCTCAATGCTAATTCTTCTTTTTCAGTTAATCCATAAAATGTGTACAAATAAGTTATTGTACCCTGTTCTATGTCCTTTTTAAAAGTTTTCTTTATAATAGGCTTATTATTTTCTATTATAACATATTTTTTTAAAATTTCATTATATTCCCACAAATTAAAATACTTTTTTATTATATCTATAACATATTCATGTTCAAATGGAGAAACTACCGATATACAACAATTATTAGGGACATAATATTTACTGTAAAATTCAACTAAATGTTTTCTTTCAATATTGTTAACACTATACTCATATCCTAGTATTTCATATTTTATAGGATTTCTATCAAATGCAATTTCATTTATTTTTCTATAACTCAAATCTTCAATATCGTCAATACTTGTCTTTATTTCAGATAATATAACTCCTCTTTCCTTATTTAACTCAGACTGTGGCAAATTTGAATTAATAAGCATATCAGCTATTATACTAACAGCAGGCTCTAATTCATTACTTAGTGCAGTAATGCTATATACCGTCCTAGTATAATCAGTATACGCATTATAATCACCACCTAATCCTTCAAGTATGTCATTTATTTCTTCATTATTTTTGGAATATGTACCTTTAAACATCATATGCTCAATAAAATGTGCAATTCCCTTTTGGCTCTCATCTTCATAAATTGACCCTACATTAATCCCCACATTCAAAGACATCAATTGAGTATTTCTTTTTACTGTTACAATTTTTAATCCATTATAAAGCATTGTCTCTCTGGCATCAAAAAAATTTTCCCTCATACTTTTCTCCCTCTGTTTTTTTATACAAAAATAATAACATACTTTTTAATTTCATTCACTAAATAACTTAAACATCTTCAAAATAGATTATAATATTTAATTTGTTTTTTTTCTTTCTACTTTGACACAACAATATATTTGTATTAGAATAATTACTTGCATATGGTTTTAAAAATATCCTTATGTAGCTATAACATATTAAAGTTGATAAATAGGTTAAAATTATGGAGGTCGAATATGTTGAAAACTAACTCAAAATCAAAAAAAATTGCTTTCACAGCATTAATAGCAGCAATTTATGCAGCAGTAACCTATTCTCTTACATTTATGTCATTTGGAGTAGTTCAATTCAGAATAGCTGAAGGATTAACTGTTTTACCTTATTTTTTATCTTTAGCAATTCCAGGACTATTTTTAGGATGTATTATTTCAAATATAATTAGTCCAATTGGTATTCCTGATTTGATATTAGGTTCACTAGCTACGCTAATAGCTGCAGTATTAACACATTTAATAGGCAAAAGCAATATTAAGAGTAAGAAATTTTTAGCACCATTACCCCCTGTTATAGTAAATGCTATTATAATAGGCATCATGCTTAAGATTCTTTATGTCCCAGAAATGCCATTATATTTATGCATGCTTCAAGTTGGTTTCGGTGAAATTGTATGCTGCTATGGACTGGGTATTCCTCTCATGCATGCAATTGAAAAAAATACAATATTAATAAAATATTTTAAGTAAAATATTCATTGTCCTCCCAAAATTGCTAATTATTTTATGCATTTTACTAATATATAACAGTTAAATGTCATAAAAATAATATTGAAGCATAACTCAATGCGGGGGTAACAAATATAATGTCAAAATTTAAAAAATTAACTATCATACTATTTTCCTTTTTAATAATTGAATTTTTAATTATTTTAAGCAACTATTTTAATAACATTGAAAGTTTTAAAGATGTTAACATAGAAGGATATAAACCAGGTAAACCCATAGTAATATTGGTAAATATTCCTTCAAATGAACTTGCTGTTTTCCAAAACGGTAATTTAATTAAGACTTATACTGTGGCTTCTGGAAAACCATCAACTCCTTCACCGATAGGTACTTGGAAGATAATAAGCAAAGGTACTTGGGGAGAAGGTTTCGGTGGAAGATGGATGGGATTTAATGTACCATGGGGTAAATATGGTATTCATGGAACAAATAAGCCTAATTCAATTGGTTGGAATTCTTCACATGGATGTATAAGAATGAAAAACGAAGACGTAGCTGAACTATATAAAATAACTCCATATGGAACACAAGTAATAATCTATGGTGGACCATATGGAAATTTTGGTTCTTATCTGCGCATACTAAAACCCGGTATGAGAGGTTCAGACGTGTATGAAGTGCAAAGATTGCTAAAATATAAAGGGTATTACAAAGCAAATCCTGATGGAATTTACGGAGACTATATGAAAAATATAGTTCACAAATTTCAAAAAGAGAACAAGCTTCCTATATCAGATACTGTAAGTTACAGCTTCTATAAAAAGCTTGGAGTAATACTAATGGATTAAGTCTTTTATAACCTCTCCGCCTATAATCATACCTGCAACGGATGGAACAAATGAAATACTTCCTGGAATCTGTTTTCTTATAGTGGTTTGCTCTGTTCCATCTTTGCAACTATTTTTTTCTTTATCAATAAATTCTCTTCTTTCAAGTTTTATTGGTTTTTCTTCTGAATAAAGAACTTTTAAATCTTTTATTCCTCTTCTTTTAAGTTCATATCTCATCACTCTTGCAAGTGGACAAACCTTAGTATCAAATATATCAACTATTTCAAACTTGGTGGGATCTAATTTATTGCCTGTTCCCATCGAACTGATTATATTTATATTATTAATTTTACACCACATTATAGTAGCAATCTTAGATGAAACAGTATCAATAGCATCTACTACATAATCAGTATCCTTTGAAATAACTTCACTTATATTATCTTCACTAATAAATTTAGCATGAATTTCAACATTACAATTAGGATTTATTCTAAGTATCCTTTCTTTCATTACTTCAACTTTGAATTTACCTATTGCATCTATTGTAGCTATTATTTGTCTATTAATATTTGATATACTAACAGTATCATTATCAACTAAAACCAATTTACCAACACCAGCTCGTACTAAAGATTCAACTACAAAACTCCCTACTCCTCCTATACCCAAAACAACAACTTTACTATTTTTTAACTTATGTAATGCTTCTTTCCCAATAATCAATTCAGTTCTAGAAAAAGCGTTTTGCTCCATTTTTATTTCTCCTCAGTAAATATTAATTTAATTAGTCATTTAAAAGAAAATAACAAATCAAATATTCGATGTATATTTGATGTCATACAATACCTTATTTTAAAAATCCTTTAAGTATTGTATCTTGTGCCTCTTCTGCTGTTAGTCCTAAAGACATAAGCTTTAATATTTGTTCTGATGCAATCTTTCCTATTGCGGCTTCATGTATAAGTGCAGCATCCTCATTTGATGCTGAAAGTGCAGGCACCGATGTTACCTTAGCATTATTCATTATTATAGAATCACATTCTATATGACCACTACATTTATTTTTACCATTTAAATTAAAGTAAAAAACTTGGTTTGAATCATCTTTTGCTACAGAACGTGATACTATTTGAGCACTCGAATTTTTACCAATCATTTCAATATTTATATTCGAAGTAACTTTTTGGTCTAATTCTGTAAATATTCTTTCAGTAATAATAAGATGTGCATTATCATGAAGTATTATTTGTGTATCTTTTTCTCCACTATCTACTCCTTTAATTTGAACTAGTTCTATTTCAAGAGTACCATCTTTCTCTACTTCAATGTATGTTTTAGTATTAAATATTTTTTTCGATACACTGGAACCTTCTGCATAATGCTTTTCTATATACTTAAGTTTAGCCCCTTTTTGAACTTTGATTTCATGTACACCATCATGTACAGTCTTTTTGTTTCCTGAGTTGTGAACTCCACATCCAGCAACCATTACTACTTCAGAATTTTCGCCAATATTTATCGTATTATTTACCGTATCTGTAAAATCTTCATTTGTCAAAATTACAGGTATATGAACTGTAACTCCCATTACATTATTTTTTACATTTACTATTAATCCTGAATTATTCTCCTTACTTATTATTTCAACATTATTCGATGTAATTCTACTTATTGACTTACCATTGCTCCTAATATTGTGTACTCCATTATATATTTTATCAGCATTATCTATTTGGTTTAATATATTTTTATTTATTAAATTTTCCATAGTAGCTACCTCTTTTCTTCACAGGTTTCACAATAATCACAAGCCGCTTGTTCTCTTATTTCCTTAATAATATCCGCCTTATATGTCCTTTTCTTAACAGTTCCCCCCGATAATACAATAACTTCATCAGCTATATTTATAATTCTTTCCTGATGAGAAACAAGAACAATAGTGCTATTAAATTTTTTATGCATATTTCTGAATGTTTGAACCAATCTTTTAAAACTCCATAAATCTATACCTGCCTCTGGCTCATCAAAAATAGCAAGTTTTAACTCTCTTGCCAAAACAGTAGCTATCTCAATCCTTTTAATTTCTCCACCTGATAAATTACCATTTACTTCTCTATCCATATAGTTTTTGGGACACAACCCCATATCTGCTAAAAGTTCTGGAACTTCAATAGCATTAGTATTATATCTTGATGAAAGCTCTATTAATTCTCTTACAGTCATGCCCTTAAAATGTGGTGGTGTTTGAAATGCATACCCTATTTTTCTTTTTGCTCTCTCTGTTATGCTTAAATCAGTTATGTCTTCCCCTTCAAATAGTATTTTACCTGATGTTGGCTTATAAATACCCATCATCAGTTTACATAATGTTGATTTACCGCCACCATTGGGACCTGTAACAACATAGATTTTGTTATCATCAAATTTTAAATTAATATTCTTAACAATAGCTGTTTTTCTATCTTGATCATCAACATGTAATGATACATCTTTGAATTCTATCATTATTAATATCTCCTTTTGTTTATAAAATATCACCGTTTGTTTACTGCAATGACTTTTGTTTTAGTTTTTCAGTCATATCATGAATCTTTGATATTCCTTCTTCTCTTAATTTCTTGTTTTCCTCTTCTATTGCATGTGTTTCTTCTATTCCATTCATAATTGTTTGCCAAGTCTTTTCAAGTGTTTCAATCTTAACACTCGTTCCCCCTGTCAATTTAGCTATATCAACACTCTGATTTTTAATGCTCTCTGCATTCTTTAAAAGCAACTCATTCGTTGTTCTGTCTAACTCATTTAATGAATCAGATACTAATTTTTGTCTTTTTAATGCTATCGCTTGTATAATACCATTCTTAAATACAGGTATTGTTATTATAAATGCAGAATGAACCTTTGAAATAAGCTTATAATTTCCTTTTTGTATCATTCTAATCTGTGGTGCTGTCTGAAGTGCAACCATTTTTGCCATTTCAAGATCATACACTCTTTGCCTTAGCATTTCTAAAGCTGTTTTAGCATTTTCTAAATTTATTGCATCCATTTGTTCTTCACTGTTATTTGCTTTTTGCTGTAATTTAGGTATATCATTATTTTCCATTTTATCAATTATAATATTTCCAGCAGCAATGTATTTTTCAAGTTCTCTATAATAATCAAAATTTTGCTCATAAAGTTCATCTAGCATTATATTTGCATCATTGATTTGAGATTTATATGCTCCGAGTTTTGTATAAATCTTATCTATCTCTGCTCCAATAGTATTGTATTTCCCTATAAGTTTTTCCATGGTTTTACTTGGCTTTTTGAATAATTTACCTAAAAAGCCACCGCTCTCGTTTTTCTCAAAATCCTTTTTATCAAATTTCTTCATAACACTAGTTAATTCTTTTATCATGGTGCCAGAATCCTCAACTGCACTTGATTTAATAGAATGTAGAATCTGATCAGCAAATTTTGATATCTGCTCTGCTGGCTCATTTCCAAATTCCAATATTGCATTAGCATCATTAACATTTAAATCTTCAGCAATTTTTAATACCTTTGGTGACTTTTTAAGTTCTAAACTTATGCTTTTAGCTTTTTCTTCTACATTTTCTTCATTAACAATCAACACTTCATTACCTACATTATCCATAAAAATGACCTTATGGTCTCCCTCCCTTTCTTTTAAACAATCTTTTGAAAAATCCCTTTTTATTATCATATTTCTGAAAGTCAAGCTCAAAACGCATATTTTCTAATATATGCACATCATATAAGTCTGAATAGATATAGTTTTCAATATCATTATATCCCGAAGGATTAAATATAATGATATCAATTCCCATATAATTCATAAAAGCCAACATCACACAGTCCTCAAAGGATAGATTCCCATTTTTTTCGTTATTGTATATTACAATTTTAGGTACTTCCTGTGGATAATCATTCCCTTGAAGCATTTGAATTATCGATGTGTCAAGATTTATGAGAACTGAAAAAATTTCAACCTGAAAATCACTAAAGTCTTCATTCTCTCTATTGATTATAACTGGATTTGTACATAGTTCATTTATTTTTTCAGCCATTGAAATCTGAAGACCTGTCCTAAGTTCTCTGTACTTCCACCAACTTGAATTTATCATTTTGTTTACATCAATACTTGAATCGACATACATAATATGCACTTCATTAAATTTTCCATATTCCATGTGAATAGGTGCTGTTATTGGAAGTTTATTATAAAATTTAACTTGCTTCTGATTTAATATACTATCAATTTCATTCCAATATTTATCAATATCATCGTGAGTACCACTTACTTTCGCAAAAATATTAGGAATATATACTTCATTATTAGATACATTCCATCCATCTCTAATATATGCTTTTTCCTTAGCCCATATAAATATTTCTTCATAAGTAGTTTTAAGCGTAACTGCATTTACCCTATATTCTGCGAATTGCCATGGTCTATAAAATTTCGATTCCTCTGAAAAAAGCATCTCACCAATTTCCTTTTTGGCTTTGAAAGCTGCTGTACCAACTCTTTTATTGATTGTCTCAGGGAACGGCCTAATCTTTGCTCTTTTATGATAAAGTATTTCCCTCGAAAAATAATTTAATTTATCAATCTTATCAAAACTTCCTGTTTCATTTGTATTAAAATATAGGACATCACATCCCAGTGTTGAAAGAAATATGAGAAAAAATATCTCATCTATGGAAATATCACCATAGAACAAAATTTTGGGATTCATTTCTGAATAATTAAATCTATTAAATAATTCTTTACAATAGTAATTTATCCAATGAATCATATAATTCATCATAATCTTAAATTTATTAATATCAATATCTTTATTGCTCTTCAAATAATAATCTACCAAAGTTTTTAAATTGCTCTCAATTTGCTTTGATAAAGTAACATTTTTTATCTTTGGAAATAAATTATTACTATCTAAAAATATGAACATCTGCTCTGAGTCAATATTGCCATCTTTAACACACCTATTCCAAACATCACTTATGGCATTTTGAATTGAAATGCTTATATCTCTATTTAATCCATCTGAAACCCGTAAATATAGACTTCCTAAAACTCTTAGTTCCCTATCTAATTTAGCAATATAGGTATAAAATTTCTCTTCATTTTCCTTTATACCTATAAATCTATAAAAATATATAGGCATAGTCACAACATAAGAATTATATTTAAAATTCTTTCTACTTGCAACTGGAGTCATTAAACTTCTAATTATGTTTTCATTTATTTCTGAATTAATAGCTTTGATTTCTAGTTTGTTTAAACTCCATTTATCCATAAGCACCGTCCTTCTTACTTGTTAAATAAATGCATACAATAACATTATATCACATCGCCTGTAATTATTTCACTATTTTTTCTACTAAAATATACGAGTGCTAACTACCATACCTGTGAACTCGTTTTGCTAAAGCAAAACATAGGAACTTCAGTTGGAAACTCTACTTCACTTGAAGCAAAAACTTCAATATCTCACTTATAGAAGTAGCAGTCTTGTAAAATCGATAAAAAATATTTTAACAGAGTGTAAGGTAAATAATTGATTTTAAAATTTATTTAGCAAAATATGAGTTGAAATATAATAAGACTGCCCTAAAAGGGCAGCCTTATTATATTTAATTAGTAACTATTTGTACCAAATATACCCATTATTCTTTTCCTTGTTCTGAAGAGCATTGAAGAGTGCAATACACATTTCCTCATATGTCGATTTATCATTTGGTCTGAATCTGTTGTTTTCAATTTTAAATAAACCTAATCCATATGCTATTGCTACATATCCAATATTTTCTTCATTTATTTTATTAGCATCATCAAACTTCAATGCAAATATTTCATTGCATTTTGCAACCTTATCATAATCAAGGAATTTAATAAAAGCCTTTGACATTTCTTGTCTTGTGACAATCTTTTTTAAATCATCACTTGAAATATCTTTGTCAAGCAATCCATAGTATTTTGCCATTTTTATATATTCTTGTGGAGATAAATAGTTGCTCTCAACTTCATCCGTTTTTTCTTCCGCATTTACAGAACGTAAGTTCATATCAACACTTTTTTGTTCAATGACATATGGTCTATATCCTAAAGCATCAACCAATGTCTTTATTAAATCTCTATATTGTACTTCTCTTTTAAGTTTAAATCCTTTAGTATCAATAATACCACAGTATGCAAGTATTTGCATTTCTTTTTCATACTTGCTCCCCTTTATTTCTTCCATAAATTGCTCTACATTATCATTGATTTCTTCTCCACTATAATCCAATAATTTTCCTGTAAATGCATCTATATCATTGAAACTATAAACAGCACTTCTACCCCTTAGACTATAAACAAGCTTCATGTGTTTATCATTCTGTTTAATATTTTGTCCATTATTCTCTTTAACAGTATCTACTTTATCACTGTTTGTATATGCATAATATAATTCTGGCTCATACTTATCAAAAATCATTTTTCTAATCATATTTTCATTTATAGCATTTTTAGGAGATTTGAATTCAACATCATAATACCATATAAAATTTATATTTGATATTTCTCCTGTCTTAGTATTTATTGAAACATTTATACTATTATCATTATATGGTATACCATTTTCAACTCTACTAAAAGAGTAATTATAATATTTTTCTTTATACTTTGTTTTTTCTTTGACGTTTGATTCATCATTATGAATATAATGTTTTTGTAATAAATTTATATTTTTAATTTTATCTGGATAATATTTCTTTAATAAATATATAGCTTTGTTATACCCTTCCTCCCATGTTAGTACCGGTTCAAAATCTTCATCATTTAAATTATAAGGCTTGTAATAATTATTTTTACTCATTGATATTATTTGGCCAGTCAATGCATCTATTGTAATATATCCTGTTTCTTGTGTTAATACTGCATCCTTAGCTCCCATCAACACGCCTTCCTGTTTAACACTCTTTTTGCTAAAAGAGGCACGCCATTGCTTTTTATTTTTTGCCTCATCATTGCTGTAACTTAAATTGCTTATATCAAATCCTTTACCATAATTATCAACAATGTACTTTGATATAAATTCATATGCCTTATCCTTTGATATTGGCTCTTTAAATTTATGAACAGCTTTATAACTTTTATAAAATTCTTCTTTTTGTTCATCATTAAGATTCTTTTCTTCTATTCTATAATTTCCTTTATTTGTATATAATACATCTCCTGTAATAGCATCAATAAGATTGCCATTTTCTAAATTCTGTTTATAAACCAATTTAACATTCCTTTTATTATCAGCATCTTGATACTCATATTTATTCCTAAATGTTTTATAAACTAAGTTTACTTTGAGCTGCTTATCAAATATTTTTTCAACATCATTCTTTGATATGATATATTTAACTTCTGGAAAAATAATATTATTATCCCAGTTACAACTATAAGAAGTAACTTTACCTGTAACACCATTAACAGTAACAGAAATATTATTATCATAATATCTTAAGCCATTTACTTTTCGTACATAATTAAAAGTATAATTTGTAGAATCATATTTATTAACAACCCATTCCTTATTTTTAAGTTCACATTGTTTAAATAATTTAGGATTAATTTTATTCAAAAAATCTATACCTACTTGTTGGGCTTCATTAAATGATATATTCGGTATTGATGCTCTATTATCACTAGAATTGTCATATATTCTTATTTCTTTAATCAAACCACTATTTGCATCAATTCTTACATTTACATATATATTTTTTTCATGAGTATTTAATTCAAAAGTAACATTCCAATAAGCATATTCCTTATCGCTATTTTTGTATTCATTTAAATTTGAATAATATTTGAAATCGCTATTAATTTCAATTTCAAAATAATTTGAAATTATCTTCTTTGCAATTTCTTTAGCCATATCTTCATTAATTCTGTAATCTTTCTTTTGCTTTTGAGTTGAAATCAACAATGCTGGTTTAACTTCTCTTTTATTAATACTTCCATCTGCGAAAGCAACCACATTTAAATTTGTAATAATAGCTGAGGCTATTAAGAAAGACATTATTTTTCTTTTATTCATTATTATACACTCCCCTTTAAATTAATAATTTCTATATTGTATCAATATATCATTGCTATTAACACATTCTATAATATATACGTTGTTAAATTATAAAAGTTACTCATTTATACAAAAAATCTTGGCAATAGTGCCAAGATTTTTTGTAGTCTACAATATACATTTCTAATAATTCACATCAAATGCTCACAACATATACTATAAAGTAAATTTTTCTACTCTTTTTTGCCTTTTAGCATTTCCCCTATAGCTGCTATACTACCAAGACTTGATAATGTTTCATTTGGAAGTATTAATTTATTAGCAGGATTATTTGCCATTTCTTTAAGTGCCTCTACTTGTTTTAATGCAATAACAATTTCATTTGTACCAGATTCAATTATTGCTCTATTTACTTTATTAATAGCCTCTGCTTGTGCCTTTGCTATTTCTTCTATTGCTTTAGCTTTACCTTCTGCCTCTAATAATTGTGACTCTTTCATACCTTCTGCACGCCTAATATTTGCTTCCTTTTCTGCTTCTGCTTTAAGTATTCTAGCCTGTTTTTCACCTTCTGCTCTAGCAATTTCACTCTGTTTTTGACCTTCTGCCTGAAGTATAGCTGCTCTCTTATCTCTTTCAGCCTTCATCTGTTTTTCCATCGCTTCCTGTATTTCAACAGGTGGAATTATATTTTTGATTTCAACTGAAAGAAGTTTAATACCATACGCATCAGTTATATCATCAACAATTTCTAATAATTTAGCATTAATTCTATCTCTCCCTGATAAAACCTGATCTAAACTCATATCACCAACAATATTTCTCATGTTTGTTATAGTAGAGTATATTATTCCAGACTTATATTCTTCTATATTGTAAACTGCATCCCTTGGATTAAGCACCTTATAGAAAATAACATTATCAATTGAAATTTTTACATTATCCTTAGTAATAACATTTTGTGGCTGTATATCAAGAATTTGTTGTTTTGTAGATATCTTCTTTCTAACATAATCAGCAAATGGAATAGTAAAGTGCCATCCTGGTTCTAAAACTCTATGAAATTGCCCAAATCTCTCAACAATAAAAACATACCCTGTGTTAACAATTTTAATAGATGAAATAATCATAATTATAATAAATATAAACAAAACTATAATTAATATTTTACCAAACATATAAACTCCTCCTTGTATAATGTAGTCATAACATTCAATAGAAAACTATCTATCATTTTAACGAACATTACGACAAATCTTTTTATTATTGTTCTAATTATTTCTGCCCGTTAAGGCATGTATTCCAC
>Ga0114934_10000354_pt1 | contig 28657 bp, 23 predicted proteins | sample 4SBtaG_2_FD_99695 | JGI IMG/M metagenome (GOLD analysis project Ga0114934, IMG submission 99695) | Deep subsurface microbial communities from Kolumbo volcano to uncover new lineages of life (NeLLi) - 4SBTROV10_white metaG | ecosystem: Environmental > Aquatic > Marine > Volcanic ...
GGTGGTTGGGCAGCTAACACACCACCTTTGACTAGGCATGATTCTGTGCATACACTTGGTTTAAGAACTGAAGGCGTAAGTTATGCTTGGCACTTAACACAAGATGTACGTGTACCTTTTAATAAAGACCATACTTATCAATCTGGAGAACGGGTATACGTTCAGTGGTCTTGTGCAAGTGGAAGTAATGAAGCACCAGATAGTAATAATTGCTTTTCATATAATTTTGAGACAGATGGCGATTATTATACCAGCGCTCCTATGTCGCATTATCCTTCTTATAGTTATTGTGCAACAAAAGGCTGTGAAGCTTGTAGTCTTGACAACGATTCAAAGGTTTTTGATGACTGGGATAGTAGCACAAATTATCAAAGAGGAGAGTGGGCTTATTATGAGGGACGTGATTATGTATGGTTACACACCAACCCCTCCTCCTCCTACAGTAATCCTGAGCCAGACGCAGATGGGGTTTATAATTTTTGGTATCCTCTTCGTTTTTATTGCGAGCGATTTCAGCTTACTGACACACCATATGAGAGTGTTACAGGTACTGTCGGACCATCTTTATTTGATATACGTTCGGGTTGGGAGAGGGATACTGATATTAAGGACAGTGAGTATACTTTAAATCTTCTTGATTGGTCCCAACCAGCAGCATGGATAACAGGAGAGCAGTGTTCCAAAATTGCCTCTAAAACTCTGACTTTTGGGCCTGCTAATAATCCTAACAATTATAGAGACGGATATAAAACAGATGATGACACTGGTCAAGCCGGTGCGGGATGGGCAGATTTAGGATTGTGGGAATCTTATATGGCTGATTCTGCGGCTTTAGGATTTCCCTATCAGGGTAATAGGGTATTTTTACATAATAATATGAATCGAGAGTTTGGTGGAGCTTTCGGACGGAGTGCTGCAACTAATCGTGGATGGGGAAGACAGGGTCATGTTTCAAGCTTTATGGCGACTAGAGACTTGTTAAAGAGCTGTCCACAAGCTTTGGGTGCAAACTTTTTTTGTAAAGAGTGTAGCGACGGAGCTATTGAATCGAACCATTTTACACAGGAGATGGCTGGAGACGAAAAAGTTCAAACTATAAGTGCCGATGGTTCTAAGTATGCCTATTTTAAAGTTGAGTTTCAAAGTCTAGCAAGCAACTCTCAAGCAGATACTAGTTTATATAAAAACCATACAGCAGCTGATGGACGTTGTGAGGATGCTATTCTTTGCGATGAAGGCTGGGCTTGTGGACAGGGACAGCATCCTCTCGATGAGGGTTATAATAGATATAAAGTTTATCTACAGCAGTGGGATCGAGATGGAGACTCGATTACATATTCACAACCTGATGACGATTATTATAATCCTAAGTATCCTGATTGTAGATATAACTGGGATTGTAGTACTGCGTATCACAAGGCGGAGCATCTCAAGAATTTCAGTAATACCTGTGCCGGTTTTTACTTTCAATCTTCGGACGACTACAACAAGAGAAACGAGAGAGGCAATCCGTATTATGCCCAGTCTGAGTACTGTAATCGTGTTGCTGATATAGTTTATTTTCCTGAATACTGGCAAATACCTAATGCTAAAAAAATAGGGAGTATATCGTGGAAAGGCATGTCTGCGGGATGGAACAGTTCGAATGTGGGTGATTGTGAAGAGAAAGTGACATTTGGTCTAGTGCAACTTGAAACCTATCCTCAACCATATGCTATAGCTCCTAGAGTTCCTATGAGAGGTATTAGTATTCAAACTTCAAGATGGATGTATACCGCCAGTTATGGTTCATATAAAGACAACGATGGGGACGTAGACGAGTGGGTGCCAAAGTATCTGGCGCCGCCAACATGTCGTATATCTTATCGACGTTGTGATGGTGGCTATTTAGATGCAAACTGTTGGGCTGGAAAGCCAAAGATGGCTGGTTCTACACAAGGGGGAGGTTCTATAGAGCCCGCAGGTTATGTGATGAATTCTCCGGGATATTACAGACTTCCGAGTAATGCAATAGGAGAGGGTAAAGAAACGCAAGGTCTGGGTACTAGTTTTGAATTTGTGTATAATGCAGACGGAACAGTGAACGCAGGTCAGGGTGCAAAAAAGCCTATGGCCCAGTATGTATCCTGTTCTTGGGAGTCTCGTGCGCCAACTAAGCCATGGCGTGGTGGTACTCAGCTCGACGCGTATGATCTGAACAATAATGGTAGCTGGGAACCGAATCCATTTAGGTGTGGTGTATACGTTCATCCAACTGAGAGGACAGACGTTTTTTGGAATTGGGAAGGTACTTATACTACAGCAGATTTATGTAAACCATGCGGAACAACAGTTGGCACTTATACAGCCCCAACGGATAGGTTAGAACTCCAAAAGGTTATAGACGGTTGTTTTGAATATTGGTATGGAACGAAGAATAGCGCTTCATATAAGTCGTATTATACAGAGGATACTAAGGTTCCAAATTTAGTTTGCGATGGGGATGTGGGCGGTTGTGCTACAAAGGGGAACGGAACAACCACTCAGCTATACAAAGATGACCCTGAAAAACCTAATTGTATTGATGGTGTGGATGCAATACAAGTTGCTAACAAGTTCGGGGGCAGTCCCGACTGGACATGTCCCGGATCGCAGACCTCCCCATGTATAGTTTGTGGCGGTGATGTATACGACCCGCTTGAAGATAAGACCTTGCCAGCGATAGCGCCTGAAAAGCATTGGTATAATTTCCTCCTCGCTCCGGGTAAGACATATACGTCAAAGGGACAAGCATGTATCGGAAAATATGGTGGGGGTACGCTAAATCGACAAGGCGATCACAATAGTTTAATGTCTCACAAGTTTCTAATGAAGCATTGTAATTTCTGTATAGATCTCGATGCTGATGAGTGGACGCCCCCTGATATAGGTGGTAATATGGGTCCGCAGCGAGGTGAGCTTGATCCGCCTGCATGGAGGTATGGCTATCTCTTTGAACATGGGACTGGAGATGATAGGGAGACACCGATACATGCTACTCAAAATAGAGAAACAACTCCGCAAGCCGATACTAGTCTTAAACAAATACCGGCAGATTGTGCATCTCGTAGAGTTGAACAAAACTGTACGGAAACGGAAGATAATGATCACGAATTTAAAGTAACCATAAAACTGGTAGGAGGAACAGCAGGAGTAGGTGATAAAGTTAATCAAGGGCAATCTAGAGGAAGTGAAAACAAAAGATTTGTCATAAAGTCGCCCACAACCCTATTTGAAAACGAGTTTGAGTGGACGACTCGTGTTTATAATTGGCAAAGTCAACCTAATCATGGAATTAGTTTATATGGTTATGATGCTGGTCAATTTGGCTCATCTAAAGAAGTTGATCTTGTAGCTATGACGACAATAGAGACCACAGAAGTTTCCTATGATTATCATCCACATCAGCCGCAGTATTTACCATGGGGCGTTGGTTGGCCACTGAACAACGCGACTGACTGCTATGTTAAGGATTGGAAATGTATGTGTGAGCCATCAAGGGGTGGTCGTTACGGAGAACAGAGTAAGTTTTTTGAAAAAGACGAGCTTCATAATCGATTGATTATTGGCGATAGTGATCAGCCAATGTATGAGTATAATCAAGTTGAAAGAGATGGTTATGATTGTAGTAAAAAATATAACGTTGGTGATGTAGTGGTCTATAGCGGATGTTGGTGGAGTGCGAAAGGTAGGTGGAATCCAGAAGCAGATAATGGTAATGGTGCTTTCGTAATGCCCGATCCAGCGGACTCTGTCGACAACGATCCACAGTATGACTTGTTTGAGTGTACGAACATATATTATAAAGGTAATCAAATTTGTCATGTAAGTCCTGATAATGGAAACTACTATACCTATACGTTCATCGATGACTTTACACATCAAGGAGTTGACCCTTTTGATAGATGTAAACAATATCGTACTGATGAGTTTCCTCAGTTTGCAGTTTGTCATCCTACAGAAACTGATAATACTAAATATCATAGATATAGTTTAAAGGAAACCACTCCAAATCCTAAAGGTATATGGATGGGTCCAACACAAGCGAATCCTGATCGTAATCAAATACATAACTGTACCCAAAGTTATGCCCAAGCTGAGTTGGTTAGCGGTGTTGATGGGCAGGTTTGGGAAGCGGTTCTTAGTGTTAATCCTGCGGTTGGTGAATGTCTTGAACTGCCTTCAGACATTCCTAGGTTTGATGGTATGGACGAATATATTGGAGGTCCGGTGTGGGATGAAGCGGTCGAATATCAGTCGATAGAAGGTCAAGTCCGAACAACTGGGCATAACGATTTAACTGGTTACAGATACAGTGGCGTGTTTATGGCTTTGCAAACCAGTCAAGGTAAGAGACCGGGTGAGAGCTGGACACAAGAATCGGACTGGCCGTATCCTTTTTCTGACCCCTACTGGACACGCGTCGGTGATATTCAAGAGGTTCTTCATAACGGTAAAGTATATGTGGCGAATAAGGATGTGTTGTGGGGCGACTGTGGGAACACACCTACTCGTAATCCAGAACCTCTAATCGATTTTATCAGACGGGGTGGAATACCCAGTCAGTATGTCCTTTATATTAACTCGTGTCCTTTTAATGCTGGTGATTGGGACTTGCAATATAGTGTCAATTGGGATCCTGTGGGTTATGCAGCTGATTGTGATAATGGATGTTATACAAAAGATTGTTCAGATCCTCAATGTTGTGATTTTAATGCGGACCATTGGAATGTTGTGACGGCAGATGGCTCTCCAGATGGCTCTCCCAAAGTATATAACTGTTGTGGTAGGGAAACTTGTTGCGAGTTTGATTATGATCAGTGGGAAGAAGGCCCATCGTGTGATCAATGTCCTGATGATTGTTGTCCGTTTGATCCTGATATATGGGAACAACAAGAGGAGTGCAGGAAGATAAACGAGACTATTGACCAACATTGGTATAATACATACTATCATAGAGACACAAACGATGGCGAACACACAGCTTCTCCTTATGATCCAACTGCAACATATAATTTTGGAGATAAAGTACAACATTCGGGTTATGAGTGTGGTTGGTATGTAGATAGGTTTTATACTTATCAAGCCACTGGTAGTTTTGATCCCATTGGAGAATTTGATCATAGCGTTTGGACTCAGGGAATAACAGGTGATGATGGAGCAGAGACAAGTGAAGCAGATACCTTTGAAACATTTAATTATCCAAATATGTATCCTTACAAGAAATATGACAGAATAGTGTATGATAATAAATTATGGGAAGCATACCCATTTTATTGTACTAATCTAGATTTCAATAAAAATGAAACTTATGGTCATAAAGATATGATCCAAGATCCTCAAGCTATGGTGGTTGCAGATGCGGATGGAAAGATAAGAAGTGATCCCGATCATGGCGAACTTTTTCTGTGGATTATGAATCCGACGATTAAGTTTCAATCGTGTGTAAAGGACATACCTAAAGACTCTTATACTGATGCAGTACCACATAAGTGTTGGAAGGTACTGCGACATGATGATTGGCAATGGAAACCCGGTGATTCTTTTCCCGGAGATAAGTGGCATAAGGTTGGCACGGATGAAAATACTGTTAAACCACCTGTAGATCGCTACGCACTTCGAATACTTACTATGGATGCGCTTAAGTTTAGGGGTTATGATCGTGGGATGTATCGCTATACTGATTATATAGACGTGCCAATAACACATGCGATAAGATACGGAGCAAATGGGGATGAGAGGGCAAATGCGGGACGCACTTATCGTGTGGGACAGCTGAAAGCAACAGATGAATGTACCGACTTTATCTGTTGTCCACCTCCATCAAGGGAGCAGATGTGTCAAAGAAGTTGGGATCCTTTATATCAAACAGCGATTGCGCCCGAGAAGTTTGGGCCAACTGATAGGGGTGAAGAACTACTTCTATATCGGTGCATGAAAAGTCCGGGTCAGGCATTTATTAATCCCAATTTCATGGGAACTGATGACTGCGTATTATTGCATGGTGGTGAGTTTAAGGACCGTTTTGGGGATCAATATGTGCCGGATGCTCAAGTATGTCGTCCGTTTGAATCCGAAAATTGGAGATGTGTGGCGCAGCCCGAATTTTTCAACAAGAACGATAGAAAAGAATTTCATCCAGATGCCGATTTACTATTAAATGACCAGAGCAAATCCTGTGACGCTGGATTTCCCCCAAACACCACAAACGGTGCGGCCTGTACGAATGATATTAGTCAGCTAGGTCTTATTCAAGACACGCTATGTCCTGCATTACATGTTGTAACTGAATCTGAGGGTGGTGGTGCATTAGCTGCCGCAACCCCATGGAATTCTTTCCTAGACTATGGAGATTTAGAACGTTCTGGGGTTGGACAACAGTTTTCGTATACTTATTTAGAACTTACTAAAGATGGAGACGATGAAGAGTGGACTGCGTATGAAATTAATAAACCTAGACATGTTGTTAATTGGAAACTACAGTTCTATGATACTAGCACTGATTATCGACCAGAAGCAGGCTTTCCCTCTGCACCTTCATTGTATAGTTTAAATGAGCCCTTAAATATTGCACAAGGACGATGTGCTATAGGCTACCCAGATTCGTATGGCGCAGAACATGAGCCTTGTTGGGGATATGTAGAAAAACCTTATCAGGAAGAAATCAATGGTAGTCGATATTGGTCCCCAAATGATTTTCAATATGAGAAGGATGAAGAAGATAAAAATAGACTTAAAGAGTCTAGCTGGCGACCGTGGATGGAATGGTCGTCTGATAGATGGGTTTATTTATATAATTTCCCTCTGACCACAAAAACATTCCAACAGTCAGCTTGGATGCAGCTAAGTACCTCTGTTCATGGTCTAGAGCTTTTAGCTATGACTGGAACAAATTGGCCGGAAATAGAAAGGCATTATCCTTCTTATATTCCTCCTGCTAAAGAAGTATATAATAAAAATAAATTATTAGGTTATCAATACACAGGCGTATTACCCGGAGCTGTTTATACCGGAACTCCCAGCGATCCCGGTATTCAGCCTAAACCATTTCGTGTTATTCACGACGGGTTAGACTATACGGTTTTGTCTACTTCAGAAGTGGCTGCTGATACTTGGCTTAAGACCGGACCAGCTACAACTGATATTACTTATCCTGATAATGGAGTAGAGCTGACAAATAACGCATACCCAACTGGCTCAGTGGTTCAGCATGGTGGTAGCGTATGGTTAGCTACGACTTTGAATGATGATGCCCCAGATCGTCTCGCTCCTAATCTTGATACTACTCATTGGGAGGCTGTGACTACCTGTAGTCCAGACGCACCTATATATAATGGCGGTGCTGCACCGTCTGATATACGTGTATATCCTCAAGGTAGTTTAGTGACTAAGACTGTTGTTGTAGAGGGTGAGGACGTTGATAAGATATGGCGTGCTAATGAGGATATTGGAAGTCCTGTGGATAAATGGACTCATGTAGGGCCTAGTGTTGGTGGAGTAGGAGACTATAATGCATATCCAGTTGGCTCCAAAGTATATACCGAAGGTGCTAAAAATCGTCCTGAAAATGGTTATGTAGTTGTTCAAGTAGACGATATGCCAAATTGTCTCGAAGGTGAGGAATCATGGACAGAATCTCCACCGAGCGATAGCGATCCTATTCCTCCCGATCCGGCTGGGGGTGCTGATGCAGCTGGAGGAGGTGGCAATACTTTCAGAAGAAGCGTATGTACTCCTTTACGACGACCATTTCGTGAAACACGTAAAACATATCCAGACGGTCAATATAGAGATATGGGACCACCATTAAATGAGGGCAGTGTTGAATTTAGATTTCTTGGAGTAGGAGAGAACAATGCTTATCCTATAGGAACACAGGTTATATGGAATAGTTATTGTTGGGAGGCGGTAGGACTTGATAATGAACCCACTCCCAGAACTTATGGTTCTGCCGATAGTTTCCCACCGTCGTGGCAACCAGTATCGGGATCTGTACTGTGGATTCTGGAGCACTGGTACTCATCTCCTCCGTATAATTCGATGACTCAAACATCCCCAGCAGAGGCTACAGACAACACGGTGAGCCAGTATACTTTATTTGCAAAAGATACTCTAGTACAGATGGTGCCAACTCCAAACGGGCCTATTTACTTTTATAAGGCCTTGCAGGACACTGCTGTGTCGCCATACGGTATAGTTTCAACTGAGCATTGGGAATATCTAACTCCTGCACAGGTCGGTGTGCGAATAGATCAAGACTCTGCGGGTGGCGACGACGTTGTTTTATGGGAATCGTTTACGCCTGAAACTGCTGGTGCTTTTGTTGAAGGTAAATGGGAAGAGCTAGGCGCTGGTTGTACAGTTGCGGGTAAATTTAATGAAGACAATTGGTTACAAGTAGACAATGATGGATATATTTGGCGAGACTGGATGGTATCTCATGCTATGGGCTCTGCTGGTGTAGTTTGGATTCCTGTTGGTTGTAGAGTAACAGATACGGAAACAGGTAAGGAAAAAATGATTGCAACTAGTAATGCGCCTTCAAATATATTAGTAAATAACACAAATAGTACTATTCAGGGATCAGGATGTAGTACGGACTTTAGATGGAGCGACCCATTTGTTAAAAGCTGTGTGTTTGCTGGTCAAAGCTGGGGTTATAGAAACGTTCCCGCAGTTTCTCAAGGAGAGGGGCAGGGTTATAGTAGACCACGTATGATAACTTCTCATAACGATCCATCTAACAGACACCGTTTCGATGTCTTAGCTAGGTCTAACACTACGTATAGAGGAGATGTGCCTCTAATGCCTCCCGCTTCTGATCACTCACCAAAAAGGGAATAGGTTTTAAAGAAAAGTAAAGGAGAATTATAATGCTATGCAATATGATCGATGGAAAGTGTACTCACTGTGGAGGAACCGTAGGTGGTAGATGTAGACTTTCACGAAATTCGCATTCAGATAAAGTAACACTTACAAACAAACTACTAAACACTATTAGTGTTCCACGAGAACTGTGGGAGTCTGCTCAGGCTCGTTTTGGACTTGCACCAGATTGTAATTGTCCGTCAAGACAAGCATGGATTCATGCTGTTGCTAATGAATATGGTGTAGAATATGTTGAACCCGAAGTCACAAACAACATCAACTCTAACACCAAACAGAATACTATGGGCGATACTGAACAAGAAAAGCTAGATAAAGTCGTAGAAGCTTTAGAATCAGAAGGTGTTAATCTTGAAAACTATCAAAGTAAAAAAGAAGGTTTGGGAGATGTTATTTCTAATGTCTTTTCCAAATTAGGAGTTACTGAAGAAACCGTAGAAAAATGGTCGGGCATAGGAGGGTGCGGTTGTCAAAAAAGGAAAAAGTTTTTAAATAAGATTATTCCCTTTAGAAAAAAGGCATAATATATTGGCTAGAAAAAAACATAAAGCTAATCATAATACTAATACCTCTCCAGCCCTTCAAACTCAATTAAAACCTAAAAGCCAAAACCAAGCAGAATATTTAAAATCCTTATACAGATCTGATGTTGTGTTTTGTTCTGGACCTGCTGGATCGGGGAAAACCGCTATTGCTGTAGCATGTGCCTGTCAGTTTTTAGTAGAAAAAAAAGTAGAGAAAATTGTTATCGCCCGTCCTACAATAGAATCTGGCAGGGGCTTAGGTCATCTACCGGGAACTTATACAGCTAAAATTCAACCCTATCTTATTCCTGTTCTAGAGGAAATGCATAAATATCTTGCCCCTGAAGTTATTCGGTTACTTCGCAATTCTAATACTATAGAGCTGTGTCCTTTGGAATTTATGCGAGGTCGTAACTTTCATCATTCTTTTATGATTTTAGACGAAGCTCAGAATGCGACATTTGAACAAATTAAAATGTTTATTACTAGAATGGGTAAAGAGTCTAAAGCTATTCTTAATGGAGATCCTGCTCAAAGCGATTTGTATGAGAGTCAAAGGGGTGGTTTTGATTTTTGTATGGATCGATTAACAGATGTAGAAGGTATTGCTGTTTGTAAACTAGAAGGAAATGATATTGTCAGGAACGATATTATTGCTAGAATCCTTAACAAGCTAAGCGAATAATACCATGAAAAAGCTTGGGGCACTCAGGGAAGATCAACACTTAGAGTACTATATTCGTAGATATCAACATGCTATTGAAGTTATACAAAATGCAACATATGTTGCATCATCCAAATTTGAATCCTTAAATGCTTTTCGTGGGAAGAAGGCTCAACAAGAAGACATTCTACACTTTGCCCATAAAATCATTCCTCTTAAAAAGAGATTGTACGAACTGACCGGAAGGTGTTCTCCTTCTACTCCGAAATGGCCGACTTAAGCAAGAACTTTAAATGTTTATTAAATTCGGGATACTCAAGGTCACTATATTTTAAAACACCGTTGTGTTGATCGCTTAGAAGGACCGTATGGACCGCTGAAGCCACAGGAAAGCCCGTTGCTTTTTGCATGGCAGAGAATTTGACATCTGAATGTATGACTTGTTCAAATAATAAATCATTAACTAAAACTTTAATAATTACTAAATCTTCTTGAGCAGGACAGGCGTGCTTAAATACTTTAATAACTTCTTCATCAGTTAATCCAGACTCATGAATTAAAAACTTAACTATTTTATTATGGCCCGGATATCTTAATGTTTTGTAACAACAGGTTGGAACCCCTCTTTTTAACATAGAGTCGATACTGTGAGCTACACCCCCGCTTGTATAGAAAGCTTCTAATGGACCAATAGAACTATCAATAGATTCTAAACCACTCATTCCAGAAGCCATCGAAATCAAATTATCTTTAAGTACAATACAATCGTCTTTGTACTCGTTGACTAAGCCATCAAAAGACCACGTACACGCATACTGCAAGGTATTGGTAGGATTAATGGGAAGTCCACCTACCATGATTTGTACTTCTTTAGGTTGCTGTCCTTGGCTTTCTAGTTCATCACATAGTTCTTCGGCAATGATGTTTGCCCAACCGGGAGCTAATCCTAGATCGGTAAAAGCGGTTCCATTTTTTGCTTTAATTAACTCATTAATTTGCTTACTGGTTTTAATATGTCCGCCTAAATCAAAATAGGGGATATTATATATCGCGCATTGTTGGGCCAGTAGTAAGTTTTTATGATATGGAAGCGACGAGATAACCGCAGCAGATCCTTTAATAATATTAAATGCCGCTGTATTAATATGGCCGTAGTGAGTATCACAATCAAATCTACTAAACCTGTGATTCTTTTTATTTTGTAGTAATTTTTTACACCTTAATAAAGATTGTTGATTTTGATCTAAAACAATCAAACCATAGCCTAGTGCTTCCAATGCCCATGCAATTGACCGACCCATATTCCCCGAGCCTACAACAACAATTTTTTTATTCATTAGCTATCCTGTTGTGCAGACAATTTAGCTGCTTGATAAAGGCCGTTAGAAACAGCAAAAAGTGGTTGTTCTGCGTGTCTAACTTCAGAGATGGGTACGGGAAAATCGTCTGTAATTAGCTCTCTCAGTTTTTCTACAAATCCTAGAACTAAAGATGTGCCTCCTGCGATTACAATAGGCATTTCTTCTGTAACATTAGGAAGTTGTTTTTTAGGGGTTCTTTCATATAACTCTTTAAATTGTTCTACAACATATGTTAGTAACGATTCATAATAGATAGAAATAGCACGCTGTATACCAGAAGTATTGTCGTACAGACTAAAACCAGCTTTTTCTTTTATACTTGTTACAACATTATTAGTTTCATCTGTGTGCTGTGCGGCATGAGAATCAATCCAATCACCACCTCTACTAAGACTAAAAGCAAACACGGGCATTCCCATAAAAGAATAAACAATATTACACATACCGGCTCCAAAGCTCATACCGATGCCGGTGTATTGAGTATTCTCTAGCTCTGAGTAAACAACCGCTAATGCTTCGGTCATCACATTTATATTTTTATATCCCAAGTCTGTAAAAACACCGCTAAGAATTTGCTTATGGTATTCAACGTCAAAATCAGCATCTACTGGTTCTGCTGGAACGCAATAGTATAAAACATCATCATCTGAGGTAGGACGACCTGCAACTGCTTTAACTAATTCACCAACCATCAAATTAGAAACTGGCTGTTTTGGATTGAGAACACCCTGTGACATGGGACGTAAACACTCTTGATGAAACAGACTAGCAAATTTAAATGCATCGTCTCCGAGTACATAAATCAGATCGTCTACTTTTACATAGTGCGCTCCTGAGCTTTTGAGCATATTCTCACCAAAATTAGTGGCTGAACCCTCTAAGAATTTAGATGGATTAAGTTTGAAGAATGCATCTCTAACCTTTCTAAACTCTATATTTGACTCTGTTTGTTCGGCACAAGAAATAAATCCTGTTCCAATATCAACACCAACGGCACGTTTATTAGTAGTAATTTCTGTAGTATCAGTCATTGTAAATACCTCATATACTTTAGGTTTTGGATAATTTAACTCTTGGATAATAGGCTCAGACTTAGGCGGCACAGATTCAGGTTTGGGTTCTGGTTCAAGTACAGGACTTTCAAGGTCAATAAAAGCCTCTTGTAAGCCAGATACTTTTCTAAGCCTTCGGTTTTGCACTATGTACTTGCCCTATTCTTTGATCTCCAAAAGAAGTTTCTATTTTGGGGGTTTTAAAAGATAGCGTTTCTTCTGGTAAATCTGGAAGGTCGTATTCTTTATTTTTACCCAAGATTCGATTTTGTTTATCTACACTTTTAGCGTAACCATGATTAAAATACTTATTTAGCAAGTATATTAGTATAACAATAAACAGAAAGGGCCAAAAAGAGTATGCCAAGCTATTTATAAAGATTTCAGCCGCTTTTATCATCATAGTTAGATCTCCAATAGTATTTACCCCAATATGAGGAATTTACGGTCTTTGTTCTTCAACCCGGACAGTTACTTGTTCTGTATGTTGTACAAACCCTTTAGTTTGACATATTCTACATGGCTGTTCAAACATAATGCCTTTCCCATGACATGTAGAACACATAACTTGTTGAATTATCTGTGGATTGGGCTTAAACATTTGTCTTCCCGAACCACCACAGGACACACACCCTTTTCTACCATGTCCACCTTCTCCGTTACAACTATGACATATCTTGTTGCGTTGGTACGAAATAGTCGTAGAAGCGCCCTGTTTTATTTGTTCTAAGTTGACTTTTAAATTAAACTGGACATCCGAATCTTGCGTGTGTAGCTTAACCTGTTGTTGCTGCTTAGGCGCATGAAACGAAAAGAGATCTGCGAATGGATTAAAGCCCTGTCCAAACACACTTTCAAAGCCGTCGTTTTGTGGTGGGTTGTGGTATTGGCGTCTTTTCTGATCGTCTGAGAGAATTGAATATGCTTCTGTAGCCTCTTTAAATTTTTCAACATCTCCACCACGATCAGGATGATGCTGTCGTGCTAGGTCACGGTAAGCCTCACTAATTGCTTGCTTGTCAGCATTTTCATTAATACCAAGAACTTTATAAGGATTCATATTGTTGTTTATGATTTAGGCTTATATATAAACCATCCTCGATTAGGTAGATATCCCCTGTGTTTTTCAGCATATGCTTTTTCGTTAATTCTTTGTTCTTGTTGTTTTTCAGAAAGCTGATCCCATCTAATTTTAGGAAAGATAAGACCACCCTTTTTGGTTCTTCCAAACACTAATTTGGCACGACACTCCTGACATGTGATCTCCAGCCAATCATTGTCTGAGTTGTCTAATCGACACACAAACTTAATATTAGTTGAACCACAACTACCACAAGCTTTATGTTGAAATATTTCTTGGACTCTAGCAATTTGTTTAAACAGCTCATCTTCTTGCTCTGCTTCAACATCAAACCATAAAGTATCTGTTGCTCGTATTTTAGCTTTCATGATTAACTCCCATAAAAATTAGTTTTCCAGTTTTCATTATATCCAATATATGATTCTGGAATATCTTTTGGTTTTCTTTGAAACCCAGCTATTGTACTAATTAATAGCGTAGCTTCTAAGTTTCGTAACTGATTGATTTGATCTACTTTCTTGTATTCTCCAGTAACTATAGCTTGCACAGAGATATTTAATCTTTTACAGAGTTGGTTAATAGCCAGTACTTGTTGATCGTTAATCAATTCGTCGGTCGAAATCGCTTCTGACTCATCTTCATTTTGAAGTTCTTCCGCTGTCACGACACGGATTTTCAATGCACGACGAAGGGCTTTACCTTCTGCTCTAGTATCGGCTGTTGCAACTAAGTGATCTTTAAATGGATGTGGAGTTTTATGATATAATACGTCTACACAACCATCAACCCTAATAATGCCTATGCCATTGTGTTTTTCAATTCCCAGAGTATGTCTAATCACACATCTTTGATTGTTTTGAGACGTTGGCGTTTCGATAATTTGACTATGAGATTCTACAATTTCCCCAAAACATTTTTGTGTAATGCGACGTAGACCATCGACAGTTGGCGCGCCATTAATTAACTCGCTATCAGATAGCTGGTCTAAAAGATATTCCGACCATTCGGGATCTTGTTCTGAAGGTATCTTTTTAGCGTTTGATGTTTGAATAGTGTCCTCTACAACGTCTTCGACCATTTCTTCAAATTCGGTTTTTGTACTTGTACTCATAGCTCGAAATACCTTTCATTTTCCTTGGGATAGTCCTGTTCGATTTTTAATAAAAGATTTAGTAGTTTATTTAAAGTATTTCTCATAAACCTTTGTGTTAATGACTGATCCTGTTTGATTCTAATCATGACCAATCCACTGCTTAACACTAAGCCTGTTTTTTGTTGATCTGCTTTGATATTTTTTTGTAAGTTTTCTTCTCCCCACACAGGTTTAAAGTGGGAGGGTCCATCCACTTCGATTACTGTTCTATATTCTGGAAGATAAAGATCCACTTGGAGATTTTGATTTTGTAACCATTGCTCTTTATGAAATTCTACCCTTGTTTTTCGCGTACTGAGTTCAGATAATAAAAAATGTTCCAGTTTTGACCCGACACGACTGCTTTTTCTAATAGCTTCTTGTGCTTGTGCGATAAATGCAGACTTTTCCTCATCGGTTTTTTGTGCCCAAGCCTCTTTACCAATTTGAGACCTATATTGTTTTTGTTTTTTATTTAACGAATCCCATACTTGACCTTGAGCCTCACTAATTTTTTGCTTAGTTTGCTTGGACATTGAATTTCCTGCTGTAGGATGGGTTGCCCTTCCATTTTTAAGTGCGTTTTTTTGTGCGTCCTTAGAGCTTCGCAATACTACATTGTGTTTTTTTAGTACTCGTCGCACTTTGTTGGGATATGTTTGTAGTTTTTCCGCAATCTGATACGTACTCCATTGTTTATTTTCGTATAAATCTAGGATTTGTTTTTCTTCGTTATTCATTTTTATCAATCTCTATAAGTACGTGTGAGTCCCAATTGTTCATAATATATTTAGGTTTTTTAAATAACTGCTCAACTATTTTTGAGTCTTGTTCATTTTGAACTATCAGCTCTATATGGTCATTTAATAACACCTTAGCAAGGTTGGCAAATCGTAATGGAGATATTTTATGCCAATCTAAGGTGTATAAATATACAAATCTTTTTTTTGCATAAGTGGTAGTAATTAGGTCTTGACCTCGGACTAAATCATCCGTAATAATTATACCCTTGAAGAAAGACGTATGTGTGCGATGTAAAACATTTGTTCTAATCTGGCCTATAAACTCTTTGCTGACGGTATCACAAAATAGACATGTGTTTACGGTAGTATTGGACAATGTATTTAGACTCTGAATCGCTGCACTGTCTTTATCTATATTGGTAATCTTTGTTTTTAATATACCGATCATGTTAAGTCCCTTATATATTTCATAAGATGGTCAGCTATGACGGGTTCGGTTATAGTATTAAATACCGTACTCGTAAAATGATAAGCTGTTTTTTCCAACGCTAGCTGATGAGTTCTATTAATATATTCTGTTCTGACTAACCCGTTGTTTAAGAGCGAGTCTATTTGATTTTTTAGCTCTGCGGTATTAGCAAATTGAAAGACAGAATCGTTAAAAGGATGCTGCGATATCGCAGGTGTCTTAAGATAAGCAGCGTCTAACACATCTTGTAAAGTAAGGTCTATTACAACTTGTGCCGATTTAATAAAATTAGCTCGTTCTACAGTTGTAACATCTCCAAGATAATTTAAGAATGGAACCGGCTGATTGCCTATAATTTTAGTTCTGTACTGGTTGATCAAAAAGGAGAGAACAGAATGTAGATTTTCATCAACAATTACGTTGTTTGTATTTATCAGTACGTCTGATTCTAGTTTAGGATCATGTTTTGCATTATGAATTTGTGCTACATGAACCATTGGTTCTACATAAAGAACATTGTCATGTTGTGTAAGATTTGATTCGGGTGTGAAAGCAGACAAAATAAGATCTGGTTTCCTAGCTAGACTGTCTATAAGTTCCGTACTTGATGTAAAAAGTATATATTTAAAGCCTAGCTCTTGACTGATAATGTGAAAGCTTTGATCGATCTGGGACTCATGAAGAAAAACAATGTCTGGCTGTGCTTCATCGAACATATCCATTAAGGATTTGGCTTGAACATCCCAGAACAGAGGCTCAATGTCGATAGTGTTTTTAATGGTTTCAAGACATTGAATCACATCAAAAAATCCGGGTACTGGCAAGTTAGGGATAATAATTTTCATAATAAAATTTCTTTTGCCTTTTGTATATCTCTAGAATTATCAATATCGATTATTTTTATATTATTATTTTGTATACATTGAAATTCACCACCTTGTTTTATAATTTCATTAATAATTTCAAAGCCAAACTTTTTATAGTTTTTTTCTTCCCAGCACAAACTTTTTAACATCTCTAGCTCTTTACCCATAAATAATGAGATTTGACCCCACTTAATAGGTAAGTCATACATTAAATTTATTAGTTTATTATTCTCATCTATAATACATCCAACTTCATCAGTACCCATTTTATCATTAGTAACAACTATAGCAGATTGTTTTATATCAATATGCTTAAGTGTGGCAGAATTAAATACAAGATCTCCATATATAATAATAACCTTAGAGCAATTTTGTATTACTCTTAATCCTATTCCAATACTACGTGCCACATTGGTTTCTGCATATTTTTCATTTTCAACTTTAGCAATATAGTTGGGGGTCGATTCCATTAAGGTGGCTGATTGAAATCCACATACTAGAATAATATTACACTCAGGGATATAGCTATGTAGTAGACTAATCTGATTTTTTATAATCGTTGAATTACCTATTTTAATAAGTGGTTTCGGCCCATACGACTTCATACGTTTTCCCATACCAGCTGCTGGAATAACTACGCTTATACATTCATTCTTCTCTCGCACTTTTAATGGAGACTTGGGCATATATCCTCTACCTTTTGAATAAGGTGTGTAGCATCGTCATAATGTATGATTTTATCCGCTAGGTCTATAGCAAATGAATTACCAGCATACTTTTCATGAGCTGTCTTTAAAGCTCCCTTACCCACACCGTCTTTATTGGGCAATAATACAACAAATGCTTTCATTTCATCTTGTACAGAACGATGCACCTCTTCTGAGAACTGTTCAGGAATTGGATACTTACATTCAAATGAAATATAAAACATATATTTTGTTTTTTTTGTGCTATCATATATAAGGTCTATAACATCATTATCTATTTGATCTACAGCCTGAATGGTTTGAATTCGCCAATTATCAAACTTATATTTATTATTAAATTTTTTGAGTAGATCTCCGGTTATAATCTCTTCGCCATGAGACCTATCTACCAATGTAACAAGCTTAGGTTTGATTTTTTGATTATCTAATTCAGTCAATCGCTTATCTATGTCTTCTATCGCATCATCAGACCTGAAAAATAGTATAGCATGATACGGTATATTTAGTTGCTTTTTAACTATATCGAAAATCGTATCCGTATCTTCCGTTTTATAGCTTTGGATTGCCCAGTCCTTGTTGCGGTAGTATACACACGCTTTGCCTTCTAATACAAAACATGTTTTACCATCTATATCTACCTCGTTTATTTCTTGTTTGTGTTGCTTAAAAAGCTCTAAACGATTTGCTTTGCATCCAGTCTGTACGTTATCAGTATAATCGGCAAATACACAATTATAACATATAGTTGAAACCATGGAGGTGCGCATATCTTCTATCTTTGTGGGCGTGGTTTGTTCGTCTGTCATGGTCTTTGAGCCCTTATATAAAAGGAGAAATCTTGAGTTCCAGCTGTTTGTACAACATAACCTTGCTGTTCAAAAAATGCTTTTGTATCTAATAGTGTGTATTGTGTTTTTGTATCTTCAACCATAGAGGAAAACGTTTCTGCATTTATATGCCCGTGATATAAAGCCGCAGATAGTTGTAGTATATCTAAAGTGCTAATATTAATTATACCATTGTGTCTTACTTTGGTTAATAATGCTTGTAGCTGATCTTTTGTTAGATATTGTAGAGTTTGATTTAAAATTAACGACACACAGGCGTTGGGGGGAATTTCGTCCATTTGTTCTATCAAAACATTTTCATGTTCTTGAACCGATGGTGCGTCGTTATTACGAATAAGATTTATATTCATGTGATACCTTACTTACATGTCTGGGGTGTAAAAAGCAGATTCAATACTATTAAAAACCAGTCGCCATTTATCTATGAAGTTATTTAGAGAATGATTTTCGATAATTCGAGAACGAGCAGCCTTGGCTATGCTCAATCGTTTATTGTCGTCTTGATCTAACTGTTCTAATATTTGAGATAGCTGTTCGATGTCTTTAAACAATATACCATCTTGATTATGATTAATAAACTTTTCTGTTTCCTCTGTTTTTAGACAGAACACAACCGCTTCTGCTGACATTGCCTCTAAGGTTTTGACTGTAATTGCTTTATTTGTATTGATAAAATACTTAGCCTTGTTTACACTGATATCATCAGAGTTTTCTTGGTCGGTCGGTATAGTGGAAAATTTGGATGGAAGTCGAGTAGATATTCTAGCACCCACCTCTGCATGTGTATTATTATCTAGACAAATTAAAAGTTCATCTTTTTTTACCGCTATATATTTATCTGTATCGATACCAATCGGAATTGTCATAGATGGCGAATCTTTGTTCCATGATTGCGCAATTGCATCGGTGCAGCATACTTGAAATACCGGCTTATGATATAGAAGCGCTGGGTTTTTGGCAGCAACGCTTTCTATGAGGTTTTGTGGTCTAATCAAGTCTCGACAACACATATCCACAAGAATAATTGGTATATGTAACTGATTAGCAATAGCTCGTATTTGCTCATACTGTTCTGCTCTATTATAACAGATGATAAAATCCACAGGTTGATCGCACGATGTTAAAGTCGATACGTTAGATGGTTGGGGTTCAATTAAATTGTTCCATTGCTGATTGGGTAGTGTATAAAAATTGTGTTGGGTTTTAGACAACAACGCAATATATTTCTCATCGTTTTGACACATTGTCACAATGTGTAGCTTATTGTTGTTTGGTCGAAAAACCGATCTTACAAGATTGTCAAGAATAATCATATTGTTACCTCATCCAATATAGCTTGATATGAGAGGGATTGAAGTCTTTGACGTACCTGACTATTGGCTAGTCGTTTTTTATCTCGCTCAAACTTATTAATATAACATGATTGCATAGCTGTCGATATCGCTTTAGATATGGGTCGATACCACGTTTCTCCCACAGTAAATCTAGACCTCAAACCGTTAGGGGTGATACAAAAGTCTTCATAACAGTCTATTCCCCATGTATTTTCTTCACCTAACCAGTCATATGTAGCACTACCCTTATTAATTATTGGTGTGTTTTGATATAAAGATGCCTCTAGTACATTAGGATTGATGCCTATCGAATAGTTTGGACACACCATACAGTCTGAGTCTACATGTACCGCTATTCGCTCTTCTGTGGTTAATGCTTGTTGGGGAGGAGATATAACCTTTACGTCGGGCTGTGATAGTCGAGGTCGAAACGAATCAACCATAGAGGCGTACTCTTCTAATCTTTTATTAATTTCTTGATCTGCGACTTGCTGTTCTAAAACTACCATAAAAGATACTAAGTCTTGATTGCTAAAGGTAGTGAGATATGCAATAAGAGCTTCTTTGAAACCACCCTTATCATCTAATGGGTTGCCAATATAGTAAAAAATAAATCGATTTTCTAGTTCTGGTCCTCTGAATCTTTTATTGGGGGTTTCTGTAAGTTCTTCAAGATTTAAGGATGGATCAATCGTTTTAATCTTAATATTTGATTTATGTGGTGTTAATATGGTTTCGAATCTATGTTTAAGCTCGTTGTTTTCTGTCCAGATTTCATCCATTAATAGCGGCCCAACTAAATTAGCTACGTTCGTTTGATTGGGAAATGTATCATTGTTAAAAAATGCAATATTTTTTTTAAAGTCTCCAAAATATGTAGTATAAGATTCTAATACAAACTGAATTAATATATCATAATTGTCATGCTTTATGAATTCAGCCTCTTCTATATAAGAATTATAGTTAGGATCGGATGATAAAAAGATTGGTCTTGACGTAATACTATGGCCAGTCTTTTTAAGACTATTTAGAAAGGCGTTGCTTTTTCGCCCCCAAATATCTAACTGCCTATAGGGACCAATAAATAAAACGTTCATACTTACCCCTGTTTTGATTGATGTGCTTCGACAATAAATTTATCGGTTTCGATCTTTAATATTCCCACACGAGCTTGTTCTACCTGATTATTATTATGTGTTCGTGCCTTATAAAAGTCAAATATTTGTTGTTGGTTAATGGGGTTTAAAGCCCCTTGAGACATATCTGCTCCAAACGCTAGGTCTCTATACATTTTTGCTCCATCGTTTTGATGCAATCTCTCTGGTTTATACATAACAGAATTAAATATCCACGGTACAAAGTCTTCGTGGCTCATATTGGGAGGTACTGCTTCTGGTATTTGTTTAATTTCCGGTGCAGATTGCCATTGACCGTGGAGACCTTTTGGTTGACATGAGTCTAAATAGTCTTCCCAAACTTTTGCAGTTTGATCCCAATCATACCGTGCAATCGTTTTTTGACGAGTTTCTATAGACTTCTTTAATCTCGCTTGATCGTCCTGTGTAAAATAACTAGTTAAAATATCTGCGAAAACTTGGTTGTCGGGATATGCTCTATCAGCATTCGTCTCTAGTTCTCGAAAAAAAGTTCTCACTGGAATGGGATAGCCGCCCGTAAACCTAACCACATCGTACATAGCACTATAGTCCGTAGCTGCTATAGGAATACCGCAAGCGGCAGCTTCTACTTGAGGCATTCCAAAACCTTCACAAATAGCATACTGTGCGTACAAGTCAAACAAATTATAAATTTTTGCTAAGTCTGGTATTGACAAGCCCATTCCTACTGTAGGACATACGGCTGAGCGAGTTCCACAATGCTTACATGCACATAGGGCGTCTTGAAACATTGCCGGAAAGAACTTACCACAAGACTTACAGATATACGTCATCAGTACCTTACCACAAAGATTATTTTCCATAATCCCCTGTGCTATATCCCAACCCATTTTTTCTGGATAGCTCGTATGAAGATATAAGAATGTTTTTTTAGCTACTTCTGCGGGTGCTTGGTCTAGAAATAATCTAAACGCTTTCATAAGTTCAAAGAATAGCTTTCTTTTTTGATTTCTCATTACTGTGCCCACAATAAAACAATCGGGATCAACTCCCATACTTTGTCGGTGCTGTTTCTTTGGTATTGGTTTATAAATATTGGGATCAATACCCGGAGATGCACAGCCTACAAAGTTAACGCGTTCCTTGCCCTGTTCTTTCAGTACTCGACCTCCGAATTCAGAATAGGCCAATACCCCATCGCAACTAGCGAACGTGTCTATCCACTCCTGTCTTTGAGGTGCGGAATCTACCGTAGGCATCCATACCCAATGGAAATATGGTCTAAGGGCACTCTCTTGAATCCAATTATCCATCCATGGATCACGATAACACAGAACAATGTCTGGTTTAAAATCTAAACAAACCCTATCAAACCTCCATATTCCAAACTGATTTGTAGGATTACTATTATAGGTTTCTAGTTGTTTTGCGTCGTCATCTGCTGGAGCATTAGAATAATACAACCAATCAGGATGTTGGGGAATTGGCTTACCATAAGAAGCAAATTCTGCCAAGTGATATTTATTCGTTTTATGTAGTCTGGGTAGTAATTCTTTTGCATAAGTCCCAAAACCGGAGTGTAGGTAATGAGCTTCGCTTACTACTAAAACACGTTTTTTATCCATCGTTGTTTTCTCTTATCTTGTTAGCAGCACTATCAAAAGTTTTCTTGGTATTAGTTCGGTCTAAGCTTAGCAGATTAGATATCTCTTTAAAATTATATCCTTGAGATTTTAATAGTATTACGCTTTCTTCTGTTTTTGTCAGCGTAGTAGGCAGGAGTTCCCAAAGGTTAATGCTATCCTTGCTATCACCATTAGTAGTATACGTGTCTGCTTTATCAAAGGTTTGATATCCTTCTACAAACTCTATATGTGCCTTACCTTTAATAGCGCGAATTTCTTTAATAATTTCCCATTTGATAGGGTTCCAAGCATATGGAGAAAACTTACTTCCTCCGGTTTCAGAAAATTTATTTATCGCTTTCCAAAGACCTATACGCCCTGCTTGTATATATGCTTCTTTTTCATTTTGATCTTTGGGATGAAAACGATTTACTACCGTAAGAACCAAGCCCATGTTCTGTTCAATTAGATCTTCCATAATTTCCTCTATAATATATAGTATATTGCCTAAGATAGATTTTTGACTTTAGATACTGATTTTATTAAGAAACTTCCTCTTTTTTTATCCCGACTTCCTATAAGAAGTAAGATATTTCCTTCTTTAATGTCTTTTCCATACCGATTCCACTCTTCAGAAAACACTGTTACGCTATCCAAACTGCATGTTCCATCACTTATCGTTACAAACCCCATATTTTGTCCTTTAGCATTACCCTTTTTGATTTTCCATTCTCGAACCCCGTCTACCTGAGCGGCTATTCTTATTGTACCCTTGGAATTAAAACCGTCCACATATTCCTTACAAGTACAGTTTGCTCCGCTAGTATCATACTCATCTACTCTAGCACAGGTTAATGACACGCCTAAATACTTTTCCTCTTGTCGGGCTTTCCACCCCGGAAGATCTATCAGCTCATATCCCGGATTTTTTAAAGAATCAACGATACTTTCTACTACTTCCACCCTATCTTTTCTGAAAATAGGTCTGTGTCGATTTGACCAGTTATTTTCATCAATCATTGCTTGAATACAATTAGCAAAGTCTTTATCGGTATTATTTTGTTTATAACTTTCTATCCAAGGAATCTCTCTTTTACTTAATTCTCTAAACATTTTTAATTCATGATTCATTTTGCTACGACTAACTTTAAAACAATCTAATGCTCCACTAAGAATTAAGGCTTCAAAAGCGTCCACTTTTATGCAAGGACCAAAGCCAATAAGAAACGTATCCCAGTCACATGTTTTTAAATCTATTTTATTTCTTTCTAAACATAGCATCATTTTATCATATACTGAACCACCAACCCCTTTAATTTCTGTAATACCAAAGGTGGGAAAGCTGTCAATGATTAGTGTGAAATACTTATTCATTTTTTTAATATTAGGAGGTTGGACATGAATGTCCATTAGGCGAGCATTATTTACCAACTCTTCTATTTCTAAATATGCGTCTGGTTTTCCAATAGAATGCTTAAGATATGCTGTAAAAAATTCATGTGGAAAGTGCTGTTTGGTATAAGCCGTTAGATATGCATTGTATGCGTAGCTGACTGAATGAGATTTGTTAAAAGAATATCTTTGCGATTTCTCAATCCAACCAAATATTTCTTCGGCTTGTTCTTTATTAACAGTACCTTTAGCCTCTGCTTTTTCAATAAATTGATTTCGCAATTCCGCCATCAATGATACATTTTTCTTACCAATTGCTTTGCGAAGGATGTCTGCTTCTTGCAAATTAAAACCACCAATATCCCTAGCAATTAGCAGAGCTTGCTCTTGATAACCAAAATACCATATGTACTAGAAAGAATTGGTTTAAGTGCGCCGTGAAAATACTCTACAGGATCTATACCCTGCTTACGGTCTATATAGTGTTGTGTAAGACTTTTTCCATCTACGATAGCTTCCATGCATCCGGGTCTAATGATAGCAATTAAATCAGACAGTTCCTCGATACTGCGGGGCTTGGCCTTTTCTGACATGCTACGACCAAGTTGCGATTCTAATTGGAATACACCTTTAGTATTTCCTTCAGAAATCATATCCCAAGTATGCTCACAGGATAATGGTAACGTTTCAATGTTGGGATCATATATAATATCACCACCACGAACTTCAAATTTACACCCACATTCAAAAACTTCAGCCACTCATTGCTCCCTTAAATTTAGCCACGCTTGATTGTCGTCGATGGAATTTCATAAATTGTGTGAGTAGTTTTGCACTATCCATTGTATCGGACAATGCCTCGTGCGCCTGTTCTGCTTTAATACCAAACCAATCTCGCATGGTATCAAGCCTCATGTTTTGTGGCTCATCTAGATTTTCAAGCCAATAGAATAACATATCCATAATATCTATCTTGGTCACTTTTGCAAAGGGCATTTTAGTTTTATGCTTTTTAGCAAGTCGCTCACAAATTGGTAAATCAAAGCCGATAATGTTATAACCAGCAGCAATAGGTTCTGTATACCAGTTGTTTCTAGACTTTTCTATTTCGAATTTTTTACAGTACTCACAGAAGTTTTTCCAAACAATCTTTTCGCTTTTACCAGACTTCCATGTTTTAATAATATCTTCGCTTGTTACACCCCTTTGCTTTGCGTGCCACTCAATGGTTTTTTGTTTTTCGTCTGTGAAGTAATCTTCTTTAGTAATTCCCGGTGGTTTAATAGTAGCATTAAATGCTTTATCTATCTTAATGTCTAAGGTTCTTGGGTCTATAGGAACTGCCGCTAATTCTACGGGGTTGCAAGTAGTTGGGTCTGGACTGTCCGTCTCCCAATCAAAAACTATAATCCAACGATTGTTCATTATTAAACCTCTATGACTGTTTAAGTATGTGTGGAACTTCCATTATTTTATCTAACATTCTAATTCCTAAAACATCTAACTTTAATAACCCAACATCTTCGCAGCTTGGTCCTTCAAAACCCGCTAAAAGATTCTTATCCCCCTTAGCAGCGGACCTAATCATTGGACATGTATCATAAATTGGTGATGGAGAAACCACTACGCCTGCTGCGTGTTTAGATTGAATAATCTTGGTTCCCTCCATACGCATGGCCTGTTCAAACACCTTAGATAGTTTACCCTCTAATTTGCCGTTTTCACCAATCTCACACCAATCTTTTAATTGTTTTTTTCTATTCTTTAATGCCCATAGAATTAATGACGATTCGCCTAGCTCTTCTTGCATGTCTTGTAGTTCATCGGCAATTTTTGCCTCGTCCATAATATGTTTTGTGATTTCATTTTGTTCAGCAAAAGAAATATTGCCACGCGCCTGCATCACGCGTTTAAGGGCTGATCGACCCTGCAAGGTTTGATAGGTAACAATTTGAGCTACATTGTCTGTACCATATCTTTGTTTAATGTATTCAATAACCTTTTCTCTTGCTTCTTTAGGAACGTCAATATCAATATCAGGCATAGAGATTCTAGTATCAGTATTTCTTCCCGCATTATAAAATCTTTCAAAAACTAAATCATATTTTACAGGATCAATTTGTGTAATACCAATTAAGTAAGAAACCATACAACCAGCTGCACTACCTCGTCCCGGACCAGTTAAATAACCAGCATCTTTACAATATTTTAAGATATCTTGTACAATTAAAAAATAGCTAGACAGACCAGCCCCTTCGAAGATCTCTAGTTCTTTATTAACCCGTTCTCCATATTGTGGGAATTTGGGGTTTTCTTTATTAACATGCTGCATCTTTTGTGCCCATCCCATTTTGCAAATATAACGGAGATATTCTTTTGGCGAATATCCAGATGGACAGTTAAACTCGGGTGGGTTAGGTGGTCCGAGAATATTGTAGGAATCGCACATGTCTGCGATTAAAACAGTATTGGCTAGCTCCTCGTCATTATGGTATTGTTTCATTTCCTCAAAGGAGGGAATATGAAAATTATTTGAAGAAAAGAAAGCCCGTAAAGACTCAGACCCACCCTGTTTTAATTCTCTTTGAACTTGACCTATGGTCTTTTTTAACGCCGTGCATAGAAGTATTCTTTGATCCTCTGCGGCCTCTCTAGTGGTATAATGTGCGTCTGGAGTGGCTACACATGGGATACCGGTTTTAATAGAAATCTGACGTAATTTTTCAGCAGTAACTCTTGAGGTTTCGTTGCTGTCAGCATCCATTAATTGTATTTCAATAAAAAAATTATCTTTTCCAAAAATTTGTTGCATTCTTAATGCGGCTGTACAAATTAGATCGTCTGATTCATTGTCTTCTGCTAACCTACCTAGATATGATCCTAAATGCCCGCTAAAAGAGACTAAATTACCTTTATGGGCAACTTGTTTAAGCTGATCAAAATCAATGCGTGGTTTATAATAGAACTGATCTGGATGGTTTGATTGTGATACTAGACCTAAAATATCTTTCCAGCCTTGTAAATTTTTTGCTAAAATAACTTGATGAATTAATTTTCGGTTTTCTTGAGTTTGTTCTTTAGCGCTATTAAAACAAATATTAAATTCGCATCCCAGAATGGGTTTTTGCGAAGCATTAGTTAGGGTTCTAGAAAAATCAACAGCACCAGAAACACTACCATGGTCTGTTAATGCGCAAACGTTTGTTTCGATATCAGAAATTCTTGTTGAAATCTGATGTGTTTGTGAAAGTCCATTCAACAAGCTGTATTCAGAATGGACATGCAAAGGAACATAGGTCATTTCCTTCTCCTAAAAGATCTCAATTCATTAATGGGTACGTTGTAACAGTCGGCTTTAACTAAAAACCCATTAGAGCTATCAATATCTCCTCGATTGAGCTTTTCAGCTTTTTCAAAATATTCTTCATGTTCTAGCCAACCCAGAACCCATGCTCTTCCCCATTGACCTTTGACCCATTCAATGCGTACAAACGCATACCTATCGCACTTTTGTTTGGTGTTATATGCTGCTACAGAACATTCATAAAAGGGTTTTGGGGGCGACGTACACCTTTTAGTTTTAACATCATATTTGATGTTTTTATATAAGATGTCATAGTCGTAGGTATTACTAATAGTACCTTTAATGAGCGCGTTAGCAACCTCTTCCCCCAAAAACCCCGCTATGTTTCCTTTGCCATGAGTGATAGAATTCCTAAGCTGGCCCATTTGCCTAGCCTTGGCCCACGCTCGTTTTTTCATTTGTGGTGTAATTTTAACTTCTATCATTTTATCTCCTTGGTAAAGTCTTGTTTTTGCTCACTCTTGAGTTAAACATAAGAAACAAGAAAAACTTAGTTATAACGGACGCATTAATAAAGGCGTATAACTCAAGAAACCGTATTATACCTCTCCCGGTGCTTGGTAAGTTCCAATAACATGGTCTGGATGTGCAATGTTTTGGGTAACCCAATCAATACCATATTTTTTAATCATATATCTGGTTTGTTCACACTTAGTCATCGGTTCTCCATAAGGAGTTTTTTGTCTAGGTCTGTGTTCTTTAATTGATCTAACATTCGTGTCTTCAAACGTACTCATTCCCTGATGACAAAGCTTTGTGCATTTCCATGACTGTGATGGGTCTAGGTGTCGTATAATTTTTGGATCGTCTGTTTCTTTAATAAACTCGAACTTATTCTTTAACATTCTTTCTGTGTCTTTTAAATCCTCGTCTTGGAAATTTAATGTAAAGGCTCCTCCATCATTGATGAAAAAGATTGTGATCATAATAGATGATACTTCAGGATACATCTGCTTAACCGCATAGTGATAAATTCGTAGCTGCGGGTCTTTGAACAAGCTTGCCTGTGTTTTTTGTTTTCCAGTAGCCCAATCTAATCGTCGTCCGGTTTTCCAGTCAATCACTTCTATTGTATCTTCGTCGAGTCGTGTTACTAAGTCTATTGTACCCTTCAAACTCAGGCATCCTTCAATTTTTTCGTCGCCAATATCATAAGAATAGTTTGCCCAGTCTTGTTCTATTGGAAAATCAAAGTGCGGTTCTGCATCAATAACATCTCTGTTTCTGGGATCAAACATTCCATCGTTATACTCTAACGCTTTCCACACCCATTTCTGACAATCTTTAGCGTCTTTTTCACTCCATTGATGATGATGGATTCGACTTGTGTAATACTCATAAACCCTTGCTGTTATTTTATCTAAATATTCAGGCTTGTAATTGCATGTACTAACACGACCTATATGCTCGTCAGTAATAATCTTTTTACCGTTTTGCAAAGCTTTTTTGGCAACAGCGCAAATTTCCAACACC
>Ga0114934_10000355_pt1 | contig 28554 bp, 25 predicted proteins | sample 4SBtaG_2_FD_99695 | JGI IMG/M metagenome (GOLD analysis project Ga0114934, IMG submission 99695) | Deep subsurface microbial communities from Kolumbo volcano to uncover new lineages of life (NeLLi) - 4SBTROV10_white metaG | ecosystem: Environmental > Aquatic > Marine > Volcanic ...
CTGCTCGCCCCTCTATGGGTGATCTGTTCCGGAAGACGCCGTAAATACATCCTTGTAGGCTTGGATGCGGCTTCCCTGCCGCATACACTTCCTCCACAGATCCCCCATAGAGGGCTGTTTCGAAAGGGGGGGCAAGTAGTTACGTTTTTTTATTCTTTTATTAACCAACCTCCCTGATTTTCCAGGCTTGACCCGCCTTCCCGCAGGACTTTTTTGATTTCTTCCTTGAAACGGGCATTTCCCAATACATAATTACAGAATTCCAGTACAATAAATAGGGTCTGGCCCCTATATTTCTTATGGCTAATTAACCAATTCCAGTCGCTTTTCGATCCTTTCGACACGATTTTCCAAACCATCAAGACGTTGGTGTGTAACAGCGATATCAGAGTGCAATAAACCCAAATCCCGACGCATACCGGCTACGTGCTCTTCCAGTGAGCCAATTCGAAGTTTCATATCACCGATGTCACTACGAACCGCACCTAAATCCGAACGAATAGCCCGTAGGTGTTCCATGATTAGATTTTCAACATTGCCAGTCATACCAGACTCTCAAAATTGGACATGCTGCTAAAGTATAACATGCCCGGAAATTCAGGTTGTGGCACATGGCTTGCCGCCTACCTGACTGATTTTTTACCCGGGTTCTTACTCCCTGTATCTACTCTTCTCTTCTTAAAATAATGTGGTCTGTCTTCGATCGTCCCGCTTTCTTTGAAACTGAAAGAAATAAGATAATATAAGGGGTCAAACATATTTTACTATATACTTAAGTTGAACTTTTTCTTCATTAATGGCATTATTATCTGTTTTTTTCACGTCTCAGAGACCAGAAAGGTTTAAGCACTTTCCTCGTCGAGGCTATATGTTACCAACCCAATAGGATCAACCCAATGGCAGGGCGAAATCATTTATGTGTACCGGGACCGACTAATCTCCCTCACTCCGTGCTCAATGCGATGCACTTACCGATGGAAGATCATCGTTCACCCAGTTTTCCGAAATTAGTCAGACCACTACTGGAAGATTTAAAGAAAGTATTTAAAACCGTCGACGGTCAGGCGTTTATTTTTCCAGCCACTGGCACGGCTGGTTGGGAAATCGCGTTAACGAACACCCTTTCTCCCGGCGACACTATATTGATTTACCGTTTCGGCCAATTCAGCCATTTATGGATGGATATGGCAAGACGGCTCGGGCTAAACGTCCAGACAGAGGACATTCCCTGGGGCGAAGGAATCCCTCTGGATAAGATGGAAGCCGCATTAAAGGCAGACCAGAACCATACTATTAAGGCAATCCTCACCACTCACAACGAAACAGCGACCGGTGTCACCAGTGATATTGCAGGCGTTCGCACAGCAATGGATGCCGCCAACCACCCCGCTTTACTTTTCGTCGATGGCGTCAGTTCGATAGGCAGCATTGACTTTCGCATGGACGAATGGGGTGTGGACGCTGCTGTCAGTGGCTCTCAAAAGGGCTTCATGCTACCCGCTGGTGGAGCTTTGATTGCATTCAGCCAAAAAGCACTGGAAGCGTACAAGACATCGTCATTCGCGCGATGTTATCTGGATATTGGTGATCATATTTCAACCAATAAGGACGGCTATTTTCCCTATACTCCTTCAACCCCCATATTGCACGGCCTACGCGAATCATTAGACCTATTGTTGGAAGAAGGACTGGAAAATGTTTTCAAACGCCACCACAGACTGGCTGAAGGGGTTCGTCTGGCAATTCAGGCCTGGGGTCTTGAACTTTGCGCGAAAGAACCAAAATGGTATTCTGATACGGTTTCAGCTATTGTGGTTCCAAACGGTTTTGACGCCAAAGATATAATCGCAACCGCCTATAGCAAGTATAATATTTCTCTGGGTGCCGGCCTTTCAGAAGTCGCAGGAAAAGTTTTCAGAATTGGTCACCTGGGCGATCTCAATGATATTAACTGCCTGGGCGCGATTGCTGGTACCGAAATGGCGTTACTGGATAACGGTATAGATATTCAAGCAGGTAGTGGCGTAGGTGCAGCGATCGAATACTATCGATCCACCGTCATATCAAATTTCAGTTAATCAAGGCGAATAACTATTGCAACAGTTTTTCAAATTTTCGTAATCGATCCAAGCTATAAAAGTTTGGCTTTGAGCCGCCCGCTTATAGCACTTTCGATTACACCTTTATTCTACAAGCTCTTCTAGGAGATACCATTGTGAGCAAACCTAAAGTAATCGTGACTCGCCGCTGGCCGGAAGTCGTTGAAAACAAGTTAAAAGAGTTGTACGACGTGCAGATCAATGAGGACGATCACCCGATGTCAGCGGCTGAACTGCAGGAAGCATTACGCAGCGCCGACGCTGTATGCCCGACCGTCACGGATCCGATTACGGCCGATGTTCTAAGCGCCGAACCTTTACGCTGCAAGATCCTTGGCAATTTTGGTGTTGGCTTCAATCATATCGACATCGATGCAGCCAAAGCGCGCGGTCTGACCGTCAGCAATACTCCCGAAGTATTGACCGATTGCACCGCAGATATCGCCATGCTGTTGATGCTGTCAGTTGCCCGCCGAGGAATGGAAGGTGATCGTCATGTACGTCAAGGCGAATGGACAGGCTGGCGCCCCACCCACATGATGGGCGGCAAAGTCACCGGCAAGACACTGGGATTAATCGGTATGGGGCGCATTGCCCAGGCCATGGCGCGTAAAGCACACCACGGATTTGGTATGAAAATTATCTTCACCGACCCCTACCCACCCTCTCAAGCAGTGATCGATGACTTACAGGCAGAAATGTGTAAATCTGCAGAAGACGTACTTGCACAGGCAGATTTTGTTTCCCTGCACTGCCCGGGCGGTAAAGAAACCTATCACCTGATCAACTCAGAACGCCTGGGGCTAATGAAATCAACCGCATATCTGATCAACTCCGCTCGTGGTGACGTTGTCGACAATCAGGCCTTGATCCAGGCATTGAAAAACAACACAATCGCCGGTGCCGGCCTCGACGTATTTGAAGGTGAACCCAATCTGGATCCTGGTTTCCTGGAACTGGAAAACGCTGTACTTCTACCTCACCTCGGTAGCGCCACCCTGGAAACAAGAATCGCCATGGGAAACCGGGTATTGGAAAATCTTGAAGCTTTTTTTAACGATAAGCCGTTACGAGACCAGGTTGCTTAACACTTAGGAGCGAGGATTCAATAATATACGAATCTTGACTTGTCTTATAGTCCGTCTTCTGCGTTGTAGCATCAGTTGCGTAGCCCTGCTATGCGCCTGTTGCTACGCCTTGAAGACAAACAATAATCCTGCGTCAATCTTTCGCATTTTATTAAAACCTCGCTCCTTAATGCAAACCGCCTACCACACAGGTAGGCGGATTTGCTCAAACCATCAATATCAAAGCAGATGCTTGACAGCTTCTCGTTCTTCACGCAATTCTGTTTCTGTCAGATTCATTCTTTCACGACTAAACTCGTTGATTTCGAGCCCTTGGACAATGCTATATTCGCCATTATTTATCGTCACCGGATAAGAATAAATTACCCCTTCCCCGATACCGTAACTGCCATCACTTGGCACCGCCATACTTGTCCAATCGCCTTCAGCAGTTCCACAAACCCAATCGCGCATATGATCTATCGATGCGCTGGCCGCTGAGGCAGCGCTTGAGAGACCACGTGCCTTGATAATCGCGGCTCCACGTTGCTGTACTGTAGGAATAAAATTATCGCCGAACCAGGCAACATCCACTAAATTCATTGCATTCTGACCGTTCACCAAGGCGTGATGCAGATCCGGATATTGGGTCGCTGAATGATTTCCCCATATCGTCATCTGTGTGATTTCAGTCGCCATTACGCCACATTTCTCGCTCAACTGACTGATGGCCCGATTATGATCCAACCGGGTCAATGCACTGAAATTTCTCGGATCCAGATCCGGTGCATTGTTTAATGCAATCAGAGAGTTTGTATTTGCTGGATTACCGGTCACTAACACCTTGACGGATCGCTTGGCCACCTCATTTAGCGCTTGCCCCTGACCGGTGAATATTGCTCCGTTTGCTTCCAATAAATCCTTTCTCTCCATACCTGGACCACGTGGTCTGGCTCCCACCAGAAATGCGTAATCTATATCCTTAAACGCTACTTTGGCATCATCAGACGCAACGACACCATGCAGCAAAGGAAAAGCACAATCATTTAATTCCATTATCACACCTTCCAGAGCACCCAAAGCGGGGGTGATTTCAAGAAGGTGGAGCACAACAGGTTGATCTTTGCCAAGCAGATCGCCCGCCGCCAAACGAAAAAGAAGCGAATATCCAATTTGCCCGGCTGCTCCGGTAACGGCAATACGTACAGGTGTTTTCATATTAACTTTCCTTATATCTTTCAAAAAAATCGTTTCGACACTGCAAGTTTGGTATTAAGGATGCCAACCATTAATTGTTCACGACACGTTAACGCCTCCAGCTAACTTCTCATGTAGCACTCTTTATTACGGAAGCTCGAGCAATTAATGGATGGTATCCTCGGATAATCAGGCATTAAATAGTTACTCTTATTTCTATGCACATTATAGTAATGTTTATTGTAAATCATGATAGCTTTTTTTTTAAATGAGCCTACATGGATGTATTTACGGCGTCTTCCGGAACAGATCACACATAGAGGGGTGAGCAGTTACTATTCAAGATGATATTGCGCTGCACACAAAACCATGGAACGGCGGTTTTTTAGAAATGATCCCTATTATTACTGAGCCGCTCATTATTATTACGCCTGATTCCGCCTTAATCGCTTTGCTAAATCACGGAACAGGGTTACCATATCCCCCAAAATACTCTGATTCTAAAAATCTATAACCAAATGAACGATCATCATAACCGGAGTTCCGATTCCTGGCAGGCGCAACTGCGCCAAAATGCGATAGAGATTTTCCAATCGGGTGTGGATGCCGCAGACCCTTTTAATGCCGTCAAAAATACGCTTAGATATGAAGACAAACAATTAAAAATTGTCCTGGATTCGTCTGACACCGATTCAATTCGCAGCGATAATTGGAACCGCGTACATTTAATCGCCTTCGGAAAGGCAGCCTGCGCCATGGCTTCAGCTGCACAGGAAATAGTTCCAGACTCGCTATTGGCCAATGAAGGTATTGCTGTAACTAATTACGAGAATGCAGGCAATGTCAATAAATTCAAAGTTATAGGTGCAGGACACCCGTTACCGGATCAATCAGGGCATGAAGCTGCCAAAATAATCGCAGAACATGCGCAGCAGGCACAACAAGGTGATCTGGTACTTGTCCTGGTAAGCGGTGGCGGCTCTGCACTGGTTCCTTTCCCGCCCGATTCGATCACCCTGGATGAAAAAATAGCCACAACGCAACTGCTGTTATCCTGCGGCGCAGATATCAACCAGATCAATTGTGTACGTAAACATTTATCCTTATTAAAAGGTGGAGGACTGGCTCGACTGGCCGCGCCAGCTGACGTGCACGCACTGATACTTTCCGACGTACTCGGTGACGATTTAAGCTCAATAGCAAGTGGCCCAACCGTCCCGGATCCCACCACCTATAGTGATGCAATTCAGGTATTCCAATCAAAGTGTGTTTGGTACCAGCTTCCTGCAAAGGTGCGTTGTCTCCTTGAAAACGGGTTCGCGGGCGGTACTGCAGAAACCCCAAAACCGGGAGATAAAATATTTGATCAAGTTGGCCACACCCTGATTGGCAGCAATCGCATCAGCGTTGACGCCATTATCAGTGCAGCTAAAGCCCTGGATTTTGATACAACGCTTTACAGCGACGCATTGTGTGGTGAAGCACGCGATGAAGCCGATAAATTGGTACAATTCGCGCAAACGATTTTATCCCAGGGTCTATCCAGACCACTGGCTGTATTGGCGGGTGGCGAAACCACTGTAACCCTCAAAGGCAATGGCCGGGGGGGACGTAATCAGGAAATGGCGTTGGCATTTGCACTGGCTGCAGAAACCCGACAACTGTCACCTAACTGGGTATTTCTCAGTGGCGGCACAGATGGACGTGACGGCCCAACCGACGCAGCGGGTGGCTTAGTTGATCCTTTAACGCTGGAGCGTATGCGTGCAGGCGGTCTGCAACCCAGCGACTTTCTCGAAAACAACGATTCTTACGCAGCGTTAAAACAATCCGGTGATCTACTCGATACCGGGGCTACAGGAACCAATGTTGCCGACTTACAGGTTTTGATCTTAACCCCTTAGTTTTTACATTTTTTTCATTAACTTTAACCCATTCATATATAGTGGGATTCGTATAAGCAGGAGAAAACAGTATGTTCAATAGATCTCAAACGATTGCTGGTTATGACGACGAGCTCTTAAAAGCGATAGATGACGAACGTCAACGACAGGAACAGCACATTGAGCTGATCGCATCAGAAAACTATACCAGCCCCCGGGTAATGGAGGCACAAGGCTCAGAACTCACCAATAAATATGCTGAGGGCTACCCTTCAAAGCGGTATTATGGTGGATGTGAATATGTAGATGTTGCCGAACAGCTGGCAATTGATCGTTTAAAATCACTGTTCGGTGCAGATTACGCGAATGTGCAACCACATTCTGGCTCTCAGGCAAATGGCGCGGTATTTATGGCACTGATCAAACCGGGTGATACTATTTTAGGCCTCAGTCTGGCGGATGGTGGCCACCTGACTCACGGTGCCAAACCTAATTTTTCTGGAAAAATCTACAATTCTGTCCAGTATGGCCTGAACCCGGATACCGGATTAATAGATTATGATCAGGTCGATGCGCTGGCCAGAGAGCACAAGCCAAAAATGATCATTGCCGGTTTTTCCGCATATTCCCGCATTATGGACTGGCAACGTTTCAGAGATATTGCCGATGAAGTCGGCGCGATATTGTTTGTCGATATGGCTCATGTCGCAGGATTGGTTGCCGCAGGGCTTTACCCCAATCCGGTTCCTATCGCCGATGTAGTGACCAGCACCACCCATAAAAGCCTTCGTGGCCCACGTGGCGGTGTCATCATGTGCAAAAGCAATCCAGAGATCGAAAAGAAATTGAGTTCAATGGTATTCCCAGGTATCCAGGGTGGACCATTGATGCATGTGATTGCTGCAAAGGCAGTCGCATTCAAAGAAGCCTCTGAGCCTGAATTCAAAGAATATCAGCAACAAGTTATTTTAAATGCCCAGGCCATGGCAGAAGTTTTTGTTTCCCGTGGCTACGATGTTGTCTCAGGCGGTACCGACAACCACTTGATGCTGGTCTCGCTGATTGCCAAGGGCATCACAGGCAAAGCCGCCGACGCCTCACTGGGTAAAGCGTTTATTACGATTAACAAAAATGCAGTTCCCAAAGACCCGCAATCGCCGTTCGTAACCAGCGGCATTCGTGTTGGCACCCCGGCAGCAACAACCCGTGGCTTCAAAGAACCGGAAGTACGTGAAATCGCCACCATGATGTGTGACATTATGGATGATCTGGACAACGAACAGTTGATAACCGATACACGCGAAAAAGTTAAATCACTTTGCGCCCGTTTCCCTGTCTACAATAACTAAAGCCTGAGGGAGGTCGAACTTATGTCTGATATAGAAATTGCCCAAAAGGCTGAAATGAAACCAATCATCGGATTGGCCGCTGAACATTATGGTATCGCCGCAGAGCATCTCGATCCTTATGGTCACTACAAAGCCAAGTTATCGCTGGAATATGTAAACAGTCTGACTGATCAATCCGATGGAAAACTCATACTGGTCACTGCAATCAGCCCAACACCTGCGGGTGAAGGCAAGACCACAACCACTGTCGGACTTGGGGACGCCATGAATCGCCTGGGTAAAAAAGCCATCATGTGCCTCAGGGAACCGTCACTTGGACCTTGCTTCGGGATCAAAGGTGGCGCTGCTGGGGGTGGTTATGCGCAAGTCGTACCGATGGAAGATATTAACCTGCATTTCACAGGAGACTTCCATGCCATTGGTGTTGCTCATAACCTGCTGTCCGCGTTGATCGACAACCATATCAACCATGGTAATTCACTGAACATTGATCCTCGATTGATTCAGTGGAAACGGGTTGTCGACATGAATGACAGAGCTTTGCGAAAAGTCGTCGTCGGTATTGGCGGCACACCTAATGGCTATTTACGCGAAGATGGCTATGATATCGTGGTTGCCTCGGAAGTGATGGCAATACTGTGTCTGGCAACGGGCCGGGCCGACCTGAAAGAACGCCTTGGCCGTATCGTTATCGGCTATACCCGTGGCGACCGCAAACCAGTATATGCACGAGAATTAAATGCCCATGGTTCTATGGCAGCATTACTGAAAGATGCCATCAAACCCAACCTGGTGCAAACTCTGGAAAATAACATTGCCATCATACACGGTGGGCCTTTTGCCAATATTGCTCATGGATGCAATACCGTCACCGCGACAAAAACCGGCCTGAAACTCGCCGACTATTGTATTACCGAAGCCGGATTTGGCGCTGACCTGGGTGCAGAGAAGTTTGTTGACATTAAATGTCGCATGGCCGGTCTTAAACCTTCTGCGGTCGTACTGGTTGCAACCATTCGGGCACTGAAATTTCACGGTGGGGTCGCGAAAGATAATCTCAATAACGAAAATCTGGATGCACTGGACAAGGGTTTTGTGAATCTGGAACGACATTTGAAAAATATCACCGAACATTACGGACTTCCCTGTGTGATATGTATAAATCATTTCACCTTCGATACCGACGCCGAAGTCAATTTACTGCAAAGCAAATGCGACGCTTTGGGTGCCAAATGCATCGTCTCCAAACATTGGGCCGACGGTGGAGCCGGAGCCGAGGAACTTGCCCAAGGTGTCATAGACGTTGTAGATAATAAAGAACCCGGATTTTCTTTCGTATACGACGAGAATTTATCACTGTGGGAAAAAATTGAGGCAATTGCAACCAAACTGTACGGTGCTTCAGCAGTCACTGCAGATGCCAAAGTTAAAAAACAGCTGGAAGAATGGAATAAGGACTATGGGAAATTTCCGGTCTGTATGGCGAAAACACAGATGTCATTCTCTACTGATCCAACCGCAAAAGGGGCACCCTCAGGACACACAGTCGGAATTAGTGAAGTTCGGCTCGCAAACGGCGCCGGATTTGTGGTCGCAATAGCGGGTAACATGATGACCATGCCTGGATTACCCAAAATTCCGGCTGCTGAGCGGATTGACATAGAGAACGACGGGACGATAACCGGTCTGTTTTAGATTACCTGTAAAATGCAATAGCAAACCATCTACATCATTACAATCTAAAGCACCGCTTGAGCTTAGGAGCGAGGTTTTAATAATATGCGAAGATTGACGCAGGATTATTGTTTGTCTTCAAGGCGTAGCAACAGGCGCATAGCAGGGCTACGTAACGGTTGCTACAACGCAGAAGACGGACAATAAGACCAGTCAGGATTCGTATATTATTGAATCCTCGCTCCTTAGCTACTACTGAAAGGAAAAGCGGTTTCTGGAGCATGTTTCAATTAAGTTTTTTAATCGAAAAATACCCGGAAACCGTTTTTCTGTAACAAGTATTTTCTATTTAATAAGATTCCAGATTCAACCAATCTAACTGGCTTCCTGAATGGGGTTTGCCTCGCGCCACGCTAACATCCCTCCCTGCAGGTTGTAGACTTCCTTAAAGCCATTTGCGACTGCAATTCTCGCAGCGCGGGCAGAGCGTCCACCACTACGACAAACAAACAGATGAGGGGCAGTCCGGTCAAGACGACTGATCGCGACTTCAAAATTATCCTGAAGACACATCAGCTCTGCGGACTGAATATGGCCCAAATCTCCATTAAATTCATCCGGTCTGCGAACGTCGATAATTTTCATACCCGCAATATTCGAATCCACTGAAATATCGTCAACTCTATTACCAGTGACCTCTCCCATGGTTTCGGCCAGCAGTTTTGTAATTGATTCAAGTTGGGTATTAATTTTGCTGTTAATTTCTTCAAACTTGCGTTTTGCATCAATCGCATCGGTCGATGATTTTTCGGTAATTACTTCGATATTTCCAACTTCAGTTTCTATCTCAGCAAACTGATTGGTCACCGCATGAGCAACCTCTGCCAATAAGCCCACGCTTTCTTCGATACCGTGGATAATTGTTGAAACTTCGGTACGGGTCTGCTCGACCGAGGCACTGATTTCCATTGTCGCTGCTGCACTTTTATTGGAAAGATCGCGCATACATTCTGCAACCACAGCAAATCCACGCCCATGATCACCCGCTCGCGCTGCTTCGATCGAAGCATTGAGGGCTAAAAGATTCGCTTCTCCGGATACATCCCGAATCTGAACCGATTTATCGTGTATGCCATCAATTAAGTTCTGAATCGCCTGCAATGTTGTAATTGAGCCCTGCCAGGAATCAATCGAATTCGACAAGGCATCAATTTTATCTTTGCTGGACTCGGTCGTTTCCGCCATCTTATTGCTGGAATCACGAATCTCCGGTATTCCGGCGAACGCATCGTTAACATATTGCTGAGCACTTTTCAGTTCGGTGGTAATCGCCTCGACACTGCGTCCGTTTTCCATAAACGCATCGGTAAACTGATTTTTCTGGTCTTCAATATTCTGTTCATTGGCCGTATAAAACTGTTCCGAGATAACCTTCTGTTCATTATGCGCTGCATCAATTTGTCGTTGAAGATCCAGCTTTTGTGATTGAACTTCACGACGACGGATCGTTCGCTCACGACTGAATCCAACGAACCACCCTACAAAGGCGAACACTATCGCTATTCCTATATATGTTATCAATTCGTTCATTGTTCAAATTTCAAGATTTTTACCAGACGGGTAGATTTTGCAATTATCGCGGTTTAGCAAAGTAAATATCCTGCGCAGTTCAACTTAATATAGCTATCAGGATCACCAGTGTCATCCCTCTCGTCAAAAACAACCGATTTTGTACGCTAGTATTCATCGTCCGGGTGAACAATTCGTCGCTAAAAGAAAACCAGGTAAATAACGTTGGCAATATCACAGTATTACGATTTTCCAGGGCTGTGATCGAAAACACCAACAACCCCAGAGGCAATAGTTTCACTCGCGAAGAACATAAACTAAAGATAGAAGATTAACGCTCGATTACAAGAATCCGAATAATTATCAACCAACCGTCTGTGACTCCAGCAAAACATCACGTTTTTCCGGGTGCCTTGAAAGGCGCATAGCAGAGTATAAAAGCCTGAGGATTGCATAACGCTGTCGAGAGGCCACCAACAATGTAAGCACGCCACCCATTAATGCACCCACAATGCCATGACCCGCAATATCGGAACCAGTCAGATACAAATTCCTGACAGGCGTTCGGGGAGTCAGCCACCGGGCACGCAGTTTGTCGGGAATACCCGGCAAACCATAAATGCAACCATCCTTGTGGCCGGTAAAATTAGCTGTCGATAAGGGCGTGGAAAGCTCACAGTAATCAATTAAACCAGCAAAACCCGGATAATGACCTTCGACAAAATCAATAAGCCCATCGGCTATACCCTGCTTAAGTTTTTCATAGTCTTTTCCACGTTTCCCCCAGCGCGTGTCCGACCATTTAGCAAAATTTTCATGATCCACAAAAGCAATGAGTTCCGCCGTATGAGACCTTGCCATTGGATCTTTTAGTGATGGAAAAGACAGAAAACAGCTATTGATCTGGCCATTGAGTACATTTCCACGTCCCGAATAATTCTTATCATGATCATAATCATCGTATATCCAACAATTCTCACCCTTAAATCCAAGGCATTCTGGAGATTTTTTAAATCCAATATAGACACAAACATGCGTACTACCCGATGGAAATCGATCAATTTCCTTTTTAAAATCCAATGAAAAACGGCGCGGCAACAACTGCTTATATGTTACCCAGGCCCCCACACCAGAGATAATATAGTCAGCATAAAATTCCTGCCTAATATCGCGGCCCTGGGCACGGGTAACCGCCTGCACACCTATTGCTGTATCACCATCCAACAGAATTTTTTCAACCCGGTATCCGCTATAAACCTTACCGTCAGAAGCTTCCACAATCGGTACGATACTCTCAGCAATTTGTTTAGCACCGCCAACCGGATAATAGCCTCCGTCGAGATAATGACAGGCAATCACCGCATGAACCGCAAACGCACTTTGACCCGGTGGCAAACCTGCATTCCCCCACTGCGAAGCCAATACGCCCTTAAGCTTGTTATCGTTAAAATGTCGATCCAGATAATCCCGAGTGGTCATCAACCCGAGCCCACGACCAGGAAATGTGAATAAAGTACCCAACAGTCGCATCCAGTCAGGTAATAAACGTGCGACCATAAGACGCCCATACCAACGCGCGGCTGATATCAAATCGTCAAAATACTGTTCGAGCTCACTGCTTTGATGGGGAAATGAGTCGATAAGATCCTGACGAAATCTTTGAATCCCACACCGAGCACCGAAGTTAAGCCCAGGATAAACAAAGCGGTCAAATACTTCCGGCATCGCTTTCCAGCTCACACCACCAGCGGTTACCCGATCAAATAGCGCTCGGTAATGACTTCCCGGGTTCATTTCTCCAACATAGTGGACTCCTACGTCCCATTCGTAGCCCTCTTTACGCTTAAAGCTGTGGGTAAATCCACCGACAGTAAAATGGCGCTCCAATACCAAAACACGTTTGTTTTCTAACTGCGCCAACAAACTCGCACAAGTTAATCCGCTCACTCCGGATCCCACAACAATGACATCAAACTGATTATTCATGTACCACTATTCACTATTATCCAGTTCAACCATCCTTATTTAAGCGACAATCAGGACAGTAAACCGACTACTTCGGTATATTCCTAAGAGGAAACTGTTCGTATATCTGCGCAACCGCATTCCCAATTTTTTGCTCCTGATTATCCAAATCCTTCTGATTGACCCTACCGACGGCAATACCTTCCCAAATCATTTGCTTGCGAACACGATCCACCACATCAATATTCAACGTTCCTTCCGTATAGTCATACGTATAGGTATCGTTATATCCTCCCCAGGCACCGTAGTACCCTCCTCTGTAGCCGTAATATCCTCCAGGATAGCCGCTTGTCCGCACCACCTGCTTATCTTTTAGTTTTATTTTGAAATTAACTAATAAATCGGCATCGGCTTGCATATAGCTGTAACCGAGTCCTACCATCTGCCGAATAACAGCCGCCTTAAGATATTTTGTGGTTAACGATTCATACCCATCATCGGTTGCCAAATCTTTGAAAAAACCAAACGATTGGTATCGACTAAAGTCAACGCCTTTATCAAACTCCGAACGAACCATCGGCCTTGATGTCCCACAAGCCTGCAAAAACACCAGCAATCCAAAAACTAATATCCCAACTCGGGATCGATTATATTTCGCACTCATCACTAACTCCTCAATAATATTCGACAATACCCAACCATCAGACTGAAATGCCCCCTATTCTACAATTTTTAGAATCAAAAATATCCGTCATATTGACCTATTCTAATAGTCATAATTCCCAATATGGACTAAATAATGGCAAATAGTTCGGATACAAAAGCTAAAACCCCCTAAAATATGGATTTCCACTCCCGAATCGCCAAAAATATTCGGTCTATTATTAGAGTATCTCTAAACAAAAAATTCTGACTTTATGCTTTGGGAAGCTCTAACCGCAGTTCGCGACATCGGACGACTGCAGGATCTTGCGTCAATTATGATCCGTTACGGATTTGGCGATATCGTCAAGCGCGCCGGAATGGGCCATGTTGTTGAACGAACCGGCAAAGTGCTCCGCTGGACCAATGCAGAGGAATTTACTCGTTTAGAACCTCCCCAGCGGGTTCGCCGGGCATTCGAGGAAATGGGCCCAACTTTCGTAAAACTCGGTCAGGTTCTGGCAACACGAGTCGATTTGTTTCCACCTGAATGGATCAACGAATTCGAAAAACTTCAGGATCAGGTTCCCGCATTAGCCTTTTCGGACTTAGCCCATCAGCTTGAAGAAGACTTGGGCGCTCCGATAGATGAACTGTTTGCAACATTCGAAAAACAGCCACTGGCCGCAGCGTCAATTGCCCAGGTACACAGAGCACAATTAAAAAGTGGCGAACCTGTGATTATAAAAATACGACGTCCAGGTATCCGAAAAATCATCGAGGCTGATTTACGCCTGATGGATCGACTGGCAACAGTTGCCGAATCCGAAATAGCAGAGTTACATCGGTATCATCCTAAAGAAGTCGTACGACAGTTTACAATGTCTCTACATCGTGAACTGGATCTTGCCACTGAATCTCGAAATACAGAAAGAATGGCGGTCAACTTCAAAGACTCTGCCGACGTCGTTATACCTAAAATCTATTGGGCATGGGTCGGTGAACGAATTAATGTACAGGAATATATTGACGGGATTCCGGGGAGAAACCTGGATCTGCTGGATAGCGCCGGACTCGATAGAAAAATTTTAGCTCAACGAGGTACCGACGCACTACTCAAGATGGTACTGATCGATGGCTTTTTCCATGCAGACCCACACCCAGGCAATATTATCTACTTGTCGGATAACCGAATTTCATTTATCGATTTCGGAATGACAGGTCGATTATCAGATATGCGCAGAACCCAGGTCATTGACCTCTTACATGCAACCATCATTCGCGATTCCTATCGAGTTGTCGACGTTCTTCAGGATTGGGCCGGAGACACCTACGTAGAGGCTTCCATTTTAGGCCCGGATGTTGATCAATTAATTGATACTTACCACGGTGTTCCGATTAAACAACTTAATTTATCAGGGATACTTTTCGACCTGACTCGCTTGATAAGAAATCACCAATTATCCATGCCTCCTGATCTAACCATGCTGTTCAAAACACTAATCACACTGGACGGTATCGGACGCCAGTTAGATCCGGAATTTGATCTGGTTTCTCAGGCCACACCGTTTATTGAAAAAGCCATGCTAAATCGGTACCGACCCGACGAACTGGCGAAACGCGGCTGGCGCAGCGTTATTGGTATTTCTGATATCCTTACGAGTCTCCCGGAAGATTTACGCCGATTGCTCCGAGCGCTGCGTAGCGGCGCGGTTAAAATAAACATCGATATAATGCGCCTAAATCGCCTCGGCCTGCAGCTCGACAGAGCCGCAAGTCGTCTGACTGTAGGCTTGATCACATCCGCTTTGATCATAGGCTCCTCCATCGTAATGACCGTCAGCGGAGGACCTACGTTGTTCGGGCTCCCCGCATTCGGCCTATTGGGATTTTTGGGCGCAGGTATTGGTGGAATTTGGCTAATGGTCTCCATTTGGAAAGGTGGGCATGACAAAAGCTAAATACCAACCTTCCCTTTGTCCGATATTCTGTAACCTGGATGGTGTATAACGGAATAGAAGGATATAAATATTACCACAGCAAACTCGCTATTTTCAGGCAAAATCCTAACACACCTTCTTTCAATAAAACGAATAGTCCCTGAACACTTTTTGCTCACCATTTTTGTCAAATGAAATAACAGAAAAAGGGTGCCTTTGACCACTCATCTCCATACCGGGTGTTCCATGCGGCATTCCAGGAACCGACAAGCCAAGAATTTTGGGCTGTTCTTTCAACAAAGTATGAATGTCTTCAGCGGGCACATGCCCCTCAACCAGGTAACCACCCACTAACGCAGTATGACAGGAAGCAAGCTCACCTTTTATACCGTATTTTTGTTTTATTGATTGCACATCATTGGTTTTAACGTCGTTAATTTCGAAGTTATGCTTTTTCATATGCTCCAGCCATATACCGCAACACCCGCAACTTGGGCTTCGGTATACAGTCATCGGAACAGTCGCTGCCATATTTGGCAAATTTTTATTCCAAATACTTTCCGCCTGCACTGGCACCGCACCCAGTATCACAAAGTTCGCCAAAATCACTGTTAAAAAATATTTCATAGTCTCTCCCTTTTTCTCTAAATAAAAAATACACGAAGCCTTTGTTTAGTATATCTTCTACTTAATACCCGGCCAAGACACCCAATTTTCCATCCGCTAAATACAATAGTTGGAAAATCTCACCTAACTAAAGAATAGCCATAAGAATAGCCCAGTTAATAAAATCATCTCAATCTTCTAAAATACTGATGTATTGATGCTATTTTCTTTGTGCTATGATGCCAATTATGAGAACTACACTAACACTTCGTGACGATATTGCAGAAGCACTCAAGAAACAGGCATTTCAATCGGGAAAGTCATTCAAAGACACAGTAAATGAAATACTTCTGGTCGGACTAACAACGACTAATATGCCTCGGCAAGCAAAATCTTACAGTTTAAAACCAGTCCGAATGGGCTCCGCGTCAGCCAATATAGATATCGATCAAGCTCTACAGATTGCAGATACCCTTGAGAATGATGAAATCATTAGAAAACTTCAGTTAAGAAAATGATTCTGATTGATGCGAATCTTCTAATCTACGCAGTAAACGCAGACTCGCCACACCATAAAGTGGCAAAAAAATGGTTTGAAAAAACACTATCTGGGGATTCCGCAGTTGGTTTACCCTGGATTGTTGTGCTAGCTTTCCTTCGAATCACCACTCATCATAATATTTTCCAAACACCGCTTTCTCCGCCCCAAGCAATTGCATATATTGAATCCTGGCTAATCCAGCCACACGTTAAATTAATCACCCCCGGAGAAAACCACTGGCCAATTTTAAAGCAAATCCTTCACTCCACTGGCACTGCTGGAAACTTAACTTCTGATGCACACATCGCCGCCCTCGCTATCGAAATGGGCTGCGAAATTTATTCTGCTGATCATGATTTCAAACGGTTTCCGAGTGTCAGGCATATTAATCCACTTGATAAAAGATGAGGGTATATTTTCCTATAATTTGAAATATTTGGGGCTTTCTGGTGGATATAATATCCACACCCAATTATTTTGCCGCAAATATATTTAATCCACCGACTCCAAAAGCACACTCGGTTCATCCTGTATTTCCGGAATATCCGGTACTCCCGGTATCAGCGTCGGAACAGGTGGAGGACGTCCAATATTCGATACAGGTAGTGTAAAAAGTGCACCATCGGTACCCGGATTAAATCGATCCACGGCTAAATGATGATCAAAATAACCCGGTTCATAATCATCATCCCAAGGCCCCTGACCATAGACTTGTCTGTATGCCTTCCGGGGAACTGCGCAGCCAATTACAAAGATTGCATTCACAGACAGTAGAACTGCAATAATTATCGAGGTTTTCAATTTTGAACCCACCTTAACGACCCGACCATTTTTGCATTGCAAATACGGCTCCGTCCGGGTCTGCCACGATTGCAATGTTGGCATTTTCAAATTTTTTCGTGGGCTCTAATATGACTCGTCCTCCGAGTTTCCGCACCCGTTTAGTCATGGCAACCGGATCCTTTACTCGAATATATGCCAACCAAACTGGCTCAACACTATTTGCGGAAATCTCCGCAACACCCGCACGAGGTATCATGCCGCTTTTTAACACATCGTATCGACCTGTTACACCATCATTGATCGATTCATGAGTATAACCCGCTAATAATTCGTAGAAACGAATTGCTGATTGTTTGTCATTTGTCCACAATTCGATCCATAACCATTCATTATGTTCTGTCGTTTGTTTATCAATTGGATCACCTGTTTTAGAATGCAACAAGACCAGTTGGGCATCCTGTGGATCACTCACTATAGCCATTCGCCCTCTGAATTCAAGAGTTTGAGGGGTTTCATGGATTAAGCCTCCATGAGTGCGGACAAACTCAGCAGCCTGATCAACGTTTTTGACTGATAATGAAGCCAACCATCGACCACTATCCAGGCGAGCATTTTCGACATTCAAAGACACCATTCCAGCAATCGGTTTGGAGCGATTTTTAATTATTATATACGTAGAATTCTGTACAGATTGAAACTCCCAGCCAAACAGTTCACCGTAAAAATTTTTCGCCTTAATCGGATCATCTGTCAGCAGATCAAACCAGACGAACTTTCCTGGATAATACACATGTGTGGGTGCCTGAGTAACTGAAGGAATCTGCCCACCGCCTATAAACGAGCATCCTATCAACGCGAGCAACAGACTCATAAAACAAAGCTGAGAGAGCTTAATTCCCAAATTATTAAAATAGCCTGTAATCAATACCGGTTCTAATTCAATCTTGCTTGCGTATTCTGGCAATTCCACGTAACAGTCCTTACTATCAATAGTTTAGTTTAATGTGTTTCATTTCTATTCAGCGAGCTTGACGATTAGGACGCTGGCCTTCAAATAAATTCGGATAAAGAATTACTATATAATCACCGACCCAGGCGAAAACAAACTAAACCATATGCATCCTGTATTGTGCACTCAACGCCCATCGATAACAAATACCCCATCGCCATTGTCTAAGGTGCGAGGTTTTAATAATATGCGAAGCAGGATTATTGTTTGTCTTCAAGGCGTAGCAACAGGCGCATAGCAGGGCTACGCAACTGTTGCTACAACGCAGAAGACGGACAATTAGACAAGTCAAGATTCGTATATTATTGAATCCTCGCTCCTAAGAATAGAAAGCAGCCTCGGTTGACCCTGTAAGCTTATGCGTCTACCCTTCCCTTTTCAAACACAGTTCACTCATAAATTTAGCGATTGCCATTGAATAACGTCACGCCAATTAACATGACCGTTGTAGAAATCAGCGAAGCCGGTAATGCTGATGTACTGAAATTAGCAGAACAAACGATTCCGGATCCGAATAAACACGAAGTGTTAATCAAAGTCGCCGCTGCAGGAGTCAATCGACCGGATATAATGCAGCGCAGAGGACTATACCCACCACCGCCCGGTGCTTCAGAAATCCCCGGACTGGAAGTCGCCGGAACTATTATCTCTATTGGCTCGGGTGTAACTAATGTTTCGCCAGGCGATAAAATATGTGCACTTGTCACAGGTGGTGGCTACGCAGAATATTGCCTTGCTGAGGCACCGCTTTGCTTACCAATCCCTAAGAATTTTGACATGATTCAGGCAGCGGCACTGCCGGAAGCAACCTTTACCGTGTGGAGCAATGTTTTCAACCGCGGAAGATTAATTCAGGGCGAGAGATTCCTGGTTCACGGTGGAACCAGCGGCATTGGAACCACAGCCATTCAACTTGCCAGCGCGATCGGTGCAAAAGTATTTACCACCGCAGGCAACGACGAAAAATGCCAATTTTGCGAAAAATTGGGTGCTGATACTGCAATAAATTACCACAACAGCGATTTTGTCGAGATCATAAAAAAACAAACCGGAAATGTTGGAGTCGACATGATTCTGGATATCGTCGGTGGAGACTATCTGAAACGCAACCTTTCGTGTCTTGCACCCGATGGTCGCCTGGTACAGATTGCTCTGCAAAATGGACCAAAAACCGACATTAACCTACTGCCGATCATGTTAAAGCGCCTCAGCCTGACCGGTTCAACACTGCGACCCCGTAGTGTTGCTGAAAAATCACAACTCGCCGATTCGCTGCGCGAAAAAGTATGGCCATTGCTGGATGCCGGTACGGTCAGACCCATTATCTACAAAACTTTCCCTCTGAATCAGGCAAACCAGGCGCATCACTTAATGGAAAGCAGTACGCATATTGGTAAGATTGTACTAACGATGTAAGTGGTATGTTGGGTTTCGTTCCTCAACCGAACATACATTAGTTGACATGCTCTCAATTTATTTTCTTTGGAGTATTGAGTAAACACAAAATTAGCCACCTCTCTTAACCACCTAGTAAATCGAAAAACCCTCACAACCGTCAACCGGCTGACAGTCTTCAACGGATACTTCATCAATTTCTGCATTCACAGGACCTTCGCGGCACCAGATTAGAAACTTTTCAATTGCTCTTGGTTCACCAGAGACTACGATTTCCACTCTGCCATCCATAAGATTTTTTGCGAAGCCCTGTAAACCCAAACACTCAGCTTGTGTTCTGGCAGAAGCACGAAAAAATACGCCCTGAACTCTTCCGGATACAAATATATGCACGCTACGTAACATTTTTTTTGCTCATATCATTGGCAAATATTTAATATGTGATAATCCAACAATAATGAATTTTTGAGTTGCGCTCAAAATCTTTGGGAATCGTTTTTTTCGTAATCTCAGTTATATTTAATCCGTCCAATTGTGCGACATCTAACTTAAACCGCCGACTGTTCGTTGAAAATATAAGTTGCCCATCTTCTTCTAAAAACTTCACTGTTGCCTTTATCAGTTCAACATGATCCCGTTGTACATCAAAACTAGTCGAAAACTTTTTAGAATTGGAAAATGTTGGCGGATCGAGAAATATTAACCCATAGCGGAGCGCCCAAATATTGCCCGCACCTGCTAACCAATCCATCACATTCGCCTGGATCAATTCATTTGTATCAAAGTTCAGCTCATTTGCCACGAAATTTCTCCTGGCCCAATCCAGATAAGTTTTCGAAAGATCAATGGTAGTGGTAGACAGGGCACCACCCGCTGCTGCACACACCGTCGCAGTGCCGGTGTAACCAAAAAGATTCAAAAACTTTTTACCCTTTGCTGAATCCTGGATAATACCCCGTGTCATTCTATGATCAAGGAACAGGCCAGTATCCAGATAGTCTTCGAAATTCACCAAAAATCGATTACCGCCCTCTGTTACCTGATGAAACCGTCCTGAATCAGATTGTTTCTCATACTGTTGATTACCTTTTTGCTTACGTCGAATTTTCAGAACTATTTGCTCCCAACTGACACCTAGCGTCACTGGAATTACCGCCAACGCAGACACCAGTCTATCCTCTGCTTTTTGTGGATCAATTGTATTCGGTGCCTGGTATTCCTGTATATGAACGTATTTGGACTCACCTGCATAAATATCAACCGCCAAAGCATATTCTGGCAGATCCGCATCGTAGACTCGAAAACACGAAATACTCTGACGCTGAGCCCACTTCCCAATATTCCGCAAATTCTTTTTTAAACGATTCGCAAACATAACAGCTTCCCCGGATTCCATTGGCGAATTTTGTTTGGCGCGAACGATCAAATCGTTCATTCCAGGCGAAGTATCGTCGTATTGATGAGTAATTTCTTTAGGCCTGAAAAACTGATCTTCAATTACATTCAGATTCAGCAGCTTGCACTCCATCGCACCATTGTACAAAGTGTAAGGTCGACGTGAACGAATACCCAGTCGAAAACCCAGCTCTGAATCAAGGATTAACATAGCCACCTGCCATCCAGGAAAATGGGTTTTCAAGACCGTGCCAAATTCGGTGTACAGTGAATAAAGCTCATGTTTCTCACTCATGCGTTCACCGTAGGGTGGATTCACTGCGATAAAACCAAATTTTGACTGGCTATTTCCCGGACGGGCGTCAACGACCGGTCGACGCTCAATATGAATTATTTCTTCCAGCCCTGCTTTTAAAATATTCCTTTGTGCTATGTTTATCGCACGATGATCAATGTCATAACCTGTAATTACGGGTATTCGGGATTTACCAGCTGCCTTCCGTTCATTAGCAGACTGACAGATTGCTTGCCAAACCGCTGGTTGGTGGCCTTTCCAGCCGAAAAAGCCATAATAGTCCCGTAAAATTCCCGGTGCGATGTCACCCGCTATCATCGCCGCTTCAATAAGCAGTGTTGCAGACCCACACATAGGATCAAGAAATTCGCCATCCTGAGCAGCCACTTCAGCCCATCCACCTCTGGACAATATTGCCGCCGCCAGGTTTTCTTTTAGCGGTGCCTGGCTGTTAGTTTGTCGATAACCTCTTCGATGCAGGCTGTCACCTGAAAAATCCACATAAACCTGCGCCACTTCTTTGTGAAGGAAAACATTGACTCTCAGATCCGGTTGTACTTTCGATATATCGGGACGCTGACCAGAGTTCCGTCTGAACTGATCAACAATGGCATCTTTTACTTTCAATGCGCCAAAATGGCTATTACGAATACCTGAACAGTTACCATTAAAATCGACTGCCATTGAAGCATCAGCCTGCATATGCTCAGCCCAGTCAATCTCACTAATCCCAGAATACAACTGTTGCGCAGATTCACACGGAAATTCTGATAACCTGAATAACACCCGGTTTGCCAACCGTGACCACATACAAACCGAATAGGCTTCTTCCAGCGACCCTCTAAAAGAAACACCTCCTCGAGCTTCGCAGGCATCATTCAAACCCAGCACCTGCAACTCAGAAAGCAAGAGCCCCTCGATACCTTTGGGTGCGGACACAAAATAATAATTTGGCATAGTCACCACTCACCCTCTCCTATTAAGATGCTGAATAAAACAAAAAAGCCCCACCAAAACTGGCAGGGCTTTTGTGAACATCAAGGTGTTCGACCGATATGAGCGAGACTTACATCATACCGCCCATGCCACCCATTCCGCCCATACCACCCATGTCACCACCCGGCATACCACCGCCATGAGAGTGATCATCTTCCTTAGGCTCTTCTGCAACCATAGCTTCTGTGGTAATCATTAAACCAGCAATCGACGCCGCGTTCTGCAATGCAGTCCGGGTGACCTTTGCCGGATCCAGAATACCCATTTCCAGCATATCGCCGTATTCCCCAGTCGCCGCGTTAAAACCATAGTTGCCTTCACCTTTAGAAACATCGTGTAAAATCACTGATGCTTCAAGACCTGCATTGGAAACGATTTGACGCAGTGGCTCTTCGAGTGCACGGCGGCAAATATTGATACCCACATCCTGATCATGATTCGCGCCCGACACACCCTCGAGTACAGAAACCGCTCGAACCAACGCAGTTCCACCACCAGGAACCACACCTTCTTCAACTGCTGCACGAGTTGAATGCAACGCGTCTTCAACGCGAGCTTTCTTTTCTTTCATTTCGACTTCAGTGGCTGCACCCACTTTGATTACAGCAACACCACCAGCGAGTTTGGCCAGGCGTTCCTGCAATTTTTCTTTATCGTAATCTGAAGTCGCTTCATCGATCTGGGCACGAATTTGCTTGACGCGACCTTCAATATTGTCCGCGCTGCCCGCACCGTCAATAATCGTTGTGTTTTCTTTTACGATCTGGATCTTTTTGGCAGAACCAAGATCGTCCAGAGTTGCTTTTTCCAGTGTCAATCCGACCTCTTCGGCAATAACAGTCGCGCCCGTCAATATGGCAATATCTTCCAGCATAGCTTTACGACGATCACCAAATCCAGGCGCCTTGACAGCGGCGACTTTGACTATACCACGCATGTTATTGACGACCAGAGTAGCCAGCGCTTCGCCTTCAACATCTTCGGCAATAATCAACAAAGGCTTGCCCGCTTTAGCGACATTTTCCAGTACCGGCAGCAAATCGCGTATATTCGAGATTTTTTTGTCGTGAAGCAGAATTAACGGACTGTCCACTTCAACACTCATGCTGTCCTGATTATTTATAAAATAGGGTGACAGATAACCGCGATCAAACTGCATACCTTCTACAACATCCAGTTCATTTTCCAGACCAGAACCTTCTTCAACAGTAATTACACCTTCTTTGCCAACTTTTTCCATCGACTCAGCGATAATTTTACCGACAGATTCGTCAGAATTAGCGGATATGGTACCCACTTGAGCAATAGCGTTGCTATCAGCACAAGGGACAGAAGAACTGCCAACCGCATCAACAACTTTGCTAACTGCCTGGTCAATCCCTCGTTTCAAATCCATCGGGTTCATTCCAGCAGCAACCGCTTTCAATCCTTCTGTTAAAATCGATTGAGCGAGAACTGTGGCAGTGGTTGTACCATCTCCCGCAATATCAGAAGTATGAGATGCAACTTCTTTTACCATCTGGGCGCCCATATTTTCGAATTTGTCAGAAAATTCGATCTCTTTCGCAACGGAAACACCGTCTTTAGTAATAGTCGGTGCACCAAAACTCTTTTCCAGAACCACGTTACGACCTTTAGGGCCGAGGGTCACTTTAACCGCACTCGCCAATACATTTACACCTTTCAGCATTTTCGAACGAGCGTCTTCGCCAAATTTAACTTCTTTAGCTGCCATGATAATTTCCTTGAATTACTTTAAATAAATTAATCGTTATTACGGATCAGAATTATTCGATAACGCCCATGATATCTTCTTCACGCATGACGATAACTTCTTCTCCTTCAACCTTGACTTCATTCCCGGCATATTTGCCGAAAAGAATTTTGTCACCCACTTTGACGTCGACTGCACGGATATCGCCGTTGTCGAGTAATTTGCCGTTACCCACCGCAACTACTTCGCCCTGACTGGGCTTTTCTGTTGCAGAATCAGGCAGTACTATACCGCCAGCGGATGTACGTTCCTCTTCTACGCGTTTTACGATCACTCGATCGTGTAATGGACGTATATTCATCAGTTCCTCCTGTGTGACATTGTATTCAGTGAATCACAGACACCTCGTGTCCTGCTATAGCTCAGGCAAAATTTTATTAGCACTCGCCTGCTGTGAGTGCTAATAATAGCGGTGTTATTCTCGCTGTCAAGAGAAAATGTTAAATTATACCTTTCGCGTTCAAGAATGCCCGTTTTGAGTCCGTGGATTTTCGTGAGGGGCTAGGCGTAGAATCGTAGGAATAGTCATCTCTTTCAAGATTCTAAAACAACGCCCTTCGCGAAAAGATGCGTGCTATAAGTGAGTATTCTTGAACGCGAATGGTATATACCTACTTGACGTAGTTTCGTTCGGAGTGCAATTCATAGATTATTCGCAACATGCGCGACCATCCTGGTGTGTTGCACTGCACCGTACCTGCTGCAATTGGCACAGTTTCAATAATATGCGCACTGGTAAATGAATCACTGAATAGTGAGCTTGATTTTTAATAATTTGATCAAAGTGGTAAATTGAAAAAATGGATGATGAACAACTACTCCGCTATAGTCGACAGATTCTCCTGCCGCAAGTCGATATTCAAGGACAACAAAAGCTTATTGATGCCCGCTGTCTTATTATCGGCCTTGGAGGCCTTGGCTCACCGGCGGCAATGTATCTTGCTGCTGCTGGGGTCGGTCACCTGATTCTCAACGATGACGATACGGTCGACCTTAGCAATCTACAGCGTCAGATCATTCATTCAAACAGCGATATCAATAAAGCCAAAACTCACTCGGCAAAAACAAGCGTATTGGCATTAAACCCACTAAGCCGGATCACAACTCTGAACAAAAGAATGGAATACCAACAAATGCTCGAAGAAGCAGAAAAAGCGGATGTAATTCTTGACTGTAGCGATAATTTTAAAACACGATTTCAGGTCAACAAAGCCAGCGTACAGAGTAAAACACCCCTGGTTTCAGGCGCGAGCATCCGCTTCGAGGGACAAATAACGGTATTTGATCCAAAGCAGGAATCCAGTCCCTGCTATAACTGCCTGTACCCGGACATCGATGAATTGGCAGAAAGTTGCAGCCAGTCCGGCGTTATTGCGCCAATCACTGGAATAGTCGGTAGCATTCAAGCCCTGGAAGCCATGAAAGTTATAATGAATATTGGCCAGGCTTTAATTGGCAGGCTACTACTAATTGACGCGCTAACGATGGAATTGAACAGCATCACTCTGCCCCGAAGTCCCAGTTGTCCAACCTGTGGTAATCTGAAAACTGCCCCGGTACAAAAATCATAACAAGCGTGAAAGAATGGCAGAAGTCACTATTTTAGAACCTCCTCCAGGTGGAATAGGACGGAATCCGGGAATGGCTAAATCCAGCAAAAAACCATACTTGTCCAACCTCAGACATCCTCATAGCGCCCTGAATACCCTAACATATTACCTATTAAACCGTTGTGGCATTAAATTAAGTTTTAACCGAGCACAAGCCACTACCCCGCGAATAGATAGAATAGAGATAAGCCCGTTAATATTTGCAAGCCAGGTAAAGACATGACCCCATCAATTGTGATCAAACCAATTCGACTGGATCACATTTCACCTGTTACAACGGATATCAATATTGCTTTCCTATTTCATGCGTCGTATACTTCAATCAGCTTTGAATAAAGCGTGTGCACGACCAGTTTAACTCTGACGCAGGAGGTATTCCGAACATGAAATGGGAAAAACCAAGTTATAATGATCTTCGTTTCGGTTTTGAAGTAACGATGTATATTTACAATCGTTAATCACTGAACCAGAATTTCACGGGGTTCCATAAATATGGAACCCCGTTTTATATGTACCATCTGTATTCAAAAACCCGAGACACGACCGGAAATTAGTAAAGACAAATCAGAATTCTCGATTTGATAGCGCTCACTCCTTATACCCGGATACCTGTCAGACCCAGTATAACCTAAATATTTCCTGCCTCGGTTCCGAGGTTTTTTATTCACACAGAATTTCTATGAAAGCCAGAGTTTTAGGATCAGGTGCCGGTGGCGGCTATCCCCAGTGGAATTGCAATTGTAACAATTGCCGTAAATTGCGCAGCGGGGAAATCAACGCGGTATCCCGCACGCAATCATCTATCGCAGTCAGTACTGACGAGAATAATTGGGTTTTATTCAATGCGTCTCCGGATATACGCACTCAAATTGAACAATTCCCAGCGATTCAACCAAAAACTGGAATTCGCGATACGGGTATAAAAGCAATTATCCTGATTGACAGCCAAATCGACCACACCACAGGACTATTGATTCTTCGTGAGGGCGAACCACTCGATATTTATTGCAGTGAAATGGTCAGACAGGATCTCAGCACAGGCTTTCCCATATTCAAAATTCTCGAACACTATTGCGGAGTCAACCACCACCGTATACCTCTGAATGGTGGCAGTTTTACCATACCCCAAATTGATGACTTGCGGTTTCATCCCCACTCACTAAAAAGCAAAGCTCCACCGTATTCACCGCACCGTCACGACCCGCACAAAGGTGATAATATCGGTGTGAGTATCGAACAGATTTCTACTGGAAAAAAGATTTATTATTCCCCTGGCCTGGGTGAAATTGAACCTCATGTGAAACAATCCATGCAGGAAGCGGATTGTGTTCTGGTCGATGGAACCTTCTGGCAACAGAACGAAATGAGTTTAGCCGGCATTTGCGAAAAGAAAGCCAGCGATATGGGACATCTGTCACAGACCGGAGACGACGGTATGCTGGACGTCCTGGATGGATTAACAAATACACGCAAGGTACTGATTCATATCAATAACACCAATCCGATACTCGATGAAGATTCAACGCAAAGAAAAATATTAACGGACGCAGGCATCGAAGTCGCTTACGACGGCATGGAGATCGTCCTCTAAAAATCGCCATGACAACACACGACGAAAAAGCATGGACTCGCGAAGAATTCGAAGCCAGGCTTCGGGGAATGGAAAAGTATTACCATATCCACCACCCTTATCATGTACTTATGCATCAGGGAAAATTAAACAGAACCCAGATACAGGGATGGGTTGCCAACCGATTCTATTACCAAATCAAAATTCCACAAAAAGACGCCGCAATTCTGGCTAATTGTCCGGATCAGGAAACTCGCAGAAAATGGGTACAGCGAATTTTGGATCACGACGGAGCACCGGGTGAATCCGGCGGTATAGAGGCCTGGATACAATTGGGTCTGGCGGTTGGCTTGAGTCGAGAAGAAATTACATCATTAGAACACGTTTTACCCGGTGTCCGTTTTGCGGTCGACGCATACATGAATTTTGCCAGAACTGCTGAATGGCACGAAGCCGCAAGCTCATCACTGACCGAGCTATTTGCGCCCGAGATTCACCATCAACGACTTTCTAACTGGCCGGAAAACTATCCCTGGGTTGACGAAAAAGGTTTACAATATTTTAGTAGCCGACTGGGACAGGCCCGTCGTGATGTCGAACACGGGCTTGAATTGACATTGGATTGGTATCAAACACGTGAACAACAAAATAAGATGCTGGAAATTCTAAAATTTAAGCTCGACGTCCTGTGGTCCATGGCGGATGCAATGTACATGGCTTATATTGCAGAAAAACCACCCTACTTTACTGTAGAAAACGAATAGCAATGCCATTACGCGAAAATGCTTTGATCAACTTCTCCCCATTACATCGCCTGCAATGGGAAGAAGCACAGCAAAAATACGTTATTCTTTATCCTGAGGGTATGGTGGAATTAAATCAAAGTTCCGCGGAAATTTTAAAACTCTGCGATGGAACTCTCACGATTGACCAGCTTGTTCTGGAGCTGGAACAAAAGTTCTCAACCAGTGGACTGAAAAATGACATCGTCGAATTTTTAAATGTGGCATTGGAAAATGGCTGGATTGGACAATCAGAACATAGCTAGTGCTAATTGTATAGGTAACTGATAGGTAACTACTTGCCCCCAAATCGAAACAGCCCTCTATGGGGGATCTGTGGAGGAAGTGTATGCGGCAGGGAAGCCGCATCCAAGCCTACAAGGATGTATTTACGGCGTCTTCCGGAACAGATC
>Ga0114934_10000358_pt1 | contig 28511 bp, 32 predicted proteins | sample 4SBtaG_2_FD_99695 | JGI IMG/M metagenome (GOLD analysis project Ga0114934, IMG submission 99695) | Deep subsurface microbial communities from Kolumbo volcano to uncover new lineages of life (NeLLi) - 4SBTROV10_white metaG | ecosystem: Environmental > Aquatic > Marine > Volcanic ...
AAAAATTCATAAAAAATTCACATTAACAATTCACCCAACCATTCTCTAAAATTTCTACGCTCACCTCCTTTCTTTTGTTTTAAAATTAAATAAAAAACATAGACTTCTCTATTCAGAAATAAATATATATAGCATTTATAAAAAGTTTATATATGGCCGAAAGAAATTGGTTGCGATTTATTATTGAGGTCAATGATCATATCAATATCGACGGAAGGTTTTATTTGATGTGAATGCACTTGAATAACATTTTTGACCGTATTTGGCATTTCTGGATCTGTGATTCTTATTTCAACATCGGGTCTTGTAAGAAAAACAATTCCGTCACCAACTGGTTTACAATCAATTAAATCTCTTCTATCAATTTTTATTTCCATACTTCCTTTAATAATTTTAATTTTACTCTCCCTAGTTTTTTCATTAGCATTACTCATTTTAAAATTCTCCTTTATTCTTGTTCTTGAAAAAATTCAGAAATGAATTCGTCGGAATATGTAACAATTTTATTTATAAAATAATTTGTCAATAATGTCTTATCATTGAATAAAATAAATGATAAAATTAAATGATTTTCTTTTTTTAAATAAAATACCAGCCACTTGATTAGTTTGTCAATATTTATTTTTTCTTCAAAAAATGCTCCTTTATCTTTTTCTCTTAAAAATTGTATCGGATTAAAATCAAATTTGTGTTTAATTGTTTGAACAATAGCTTTTATTATCTCATATTCAATAAAATATAAAAAATTATAAAAACGCTCTATATCATCATTATCTGCTATTGTTATTTCTTTATGAAATTTAAGACCATATAATTCTTCTATTTTTTCCAATGCTTTTTCAACAAAAGTCTTTTGAATTGCAAGTTCTGAATTCCTGATATTATCTATCCCGGAATCAAACAATAACTTAAATTTATCTGTCCCCATTGAAAGTACAATATTTTTTATATCATAATATGATGAAACAAATTTAATATGTTCATCTTCCATTTCATATTCAGAACCGTTCTCAATATCAATTGGATCATTAAGAATTCTATCATTGTCGTGTAACATATTTAAACTCTCCCTAAACCCATAACTTTCATATAAGCATTTAATAAATCTTTCGTAGGAGAAACTCTTGGTTCTTTAAATCTTGTTTCTCCTTTTAAAATAATATCTGAAATCATTTCATTTTTTGTTTTTAAATCATCAGACAATGGACCAAAAAATTCTTTTAATAAGTGAGGTGCATTATATGTCAATAATGAATAAACTTCGCCTTCGCCCATTTTTTGGCCACCTTCTCTCCTTTTTCCAGCAGTTGGCTGGCCAACCTTTGTTCTTGGGCCAATATTTCTAGAATGAACTTTTTTTCGGCCGATGTGTTCCAGTTTGAAAAAATACATATATCCAACTGGAACTTTATTATATGTTTTTGTTCCAAATTCAGGCATATTTAAAAAATAGCCATCTTTCAATCCCAGAATACTCATAGCTTTGAGAATGTCATCATATTTTGGGGCTTTAAATGGAGGAATAATAATTGGAAAAAACCCATGTTCTTGAATTCCATTTTTTATTTTATCAAAATCACTTTTAGAGGCTGTTTTTATTTTATTGATAAAGCCACTGGATAAATTTCTGTTCTCTGTTTTATCTAAAATTGGCAAAACTTTTGACAATATTTTAACTGCATCGTTCTTATTTGATTTAATAATCATATTTCCTAATTTTTTAGAAATCAAACCCGTATATAATTCATAAAATTGCCCAACATTGATTCGGTTGATAATTCCAATAGGATTAACGATTATTTCCAAATGTTCTCCCCAAGGAGTCATTGGCATATTTTCTTCTTTTTCAACCAAAGAAATAATCCCTTTGGCCCCGTATCTATTGGTAAGCTTATCTCCTACACCAATTTTTAATGGACTTTCAATTTTAAATTTAATTAACATTCCTTTTATATTTTTTCCTCTTACCGTATATTTTGTTTTCCCTTTTCGTTTATGTAATCTATCTGTTTTTTCTATATATTTTTTTACCAATGGATAATCATCAGGATCTAAATTTGAAAATACTTCAATATCAACAATCTTACCGCCGGGACTTCTTAACAATAAATCTTTTCCTTCAATATAAATTCCCTCTGTGTCTTCTTCTTCAAATCCTAACAAAGATTCAATTTCGCCAACAGATTTTCTGACCAAAATATCTCCAGGTTCTGTGAAAGTTCCTTTTTCCGCAATAAATAATAAACGATCATCTTTTTCTACAGTAAAATCCAAAACAACCCCATGCAATGATGTCAATGCATCATTTTTAACTAATTTATCACTTATGACAATTCCATCCTCAAAATTATATCCTTTATATTCCATCGCTCCAACAAGTAAATTTTTTCCCATAGATAACATACCATTTTTAATAAATGAACCTTCGGCAATAATTTGATTTTCTTTAACAGCTTGTTTTTCTTTCACAGTTGGTCTAAAAACACTTAAGCTATTTACCCCAGAACCAGAATGTAAATGTGCAGGAGTTATGGGAATTATTTCTGTCTCTTTATTCTTTTTAGATTGAATTTCTATGGCTTTATCATCAACAGAAATGACCTTGCCATCAAACGGACTTCTTTTAATGAATGCGTCAGATAAATATGAGGTCAAGATCGATTCATAACCAGATTGAACGGCAGGGGGTTCCGGTTCTTTAAGCGAAATAGTTTGTTTCATCTGATTTGATAACAAAATAACTCTTGGGCCATCATTATTTTCAATAAAGGGAACTTGACATGTTGTGGTTGAAAGCATCCCAGAATATTCTTTATCATTTATTTTTTTTATATTTATAAGTCCTCTCGCAGAAGTAATATTAGCATCAATCGCCAGATGCTGAACCACACCAATATTTCCACCTTCTGGAGTATCCAAAGGATCCACATTTCCAAAATATGAACTATGAATATTTAATGCAGAACCTTGGATTGCTCTTTTATCTGGAATTCCGCCAAGATTTTTCCCAACCATGGTAATTCGTGTCAATGTGGCCATTTCTTCAGTTGGATTTGAATATTCCATATTTGTGACAAGCTGAGAATTAACAACTTGACTTAATAATTTATTTGGATCTATTTCGAGTTTTGCATCCTCATTTCCAGCCAAAACTTTCGCTCGATATTCACTATATCCCCCATGAAATAGAGATTGCATTAAAGAAACAATAATTTCTGAACCTCTAACCCTTTGTTTGCTCAAATCATTTCTATCTTGTGCGTATCCAATAACAACTCTAGACGCCATATATTCAATAATATCTTCTAAATCATATGGAAGTCTTTGATTTATTAAAACTTGTTTTGTAACAGGTTCAACGATATTTTTTACTGTGACATCGATAAGATAAACAGATGATATTTTTCCAGTATCTTCTATTATCAATTTATTGAAATATTCTTTGGACGGAAATTCACTATCAATATTATATTTGCTTGGAGAAGCGTTTATAAACGAAACGCAAAGCTCATGTTTTAGCTGATTATCCACATTTTCAAAATGGACATATTTATCGGCTGATATTTTTACAAAATAATCGTCTTTTTTGCCTTTTTGATCATCAATATAATATTTTATGCCATATCTTTTGAGTGTGCGATCCCAACCATAAACATAGCTCAAAAATAACAGAAGAGGAACTTTAAAAGAACCAAAATAAATTTCTAAATATTGTAAATATTTAGTTCTTTTAGACCAAATATGAAATGATGAATATGCACTTTTAAATTTTGAAAAATATGGTTTTGGGAAAGATATTGGATTTAAAATAATTTGATTGATCAAGCATTTTTTTTGGCCGTTGACCAAAAATGTCCCATCCTTTTCATTTATTTTTGGAATCTTAAAAGATATTTCATGCACATTTTTATTTTTATCTATAAATGTCGCTTTAACTTCAGAGACATCTGACTTATCAACTTCAGTGGGTTTTTCTTCCACATGATTTATTTCTAGTTTTTTTAATTTAAGAGGAACATCTCTATCACTTACAGTGCTTAAAACATTTTTAATATCTTTCTCTAAATTTATTGAAAAATCAATCTTGCGTTTTTCAAATAAATGAGATGGTGCCTTTTTATTTACCGCAACGGGAATATTATATTTTCCAATAGTCGGATCTGTGGAATTATTTTTAGCGGGCTCTTTAACAAGCATTTCATCCAAATAATATTTATCTATAACTCTCACATTATTATCAACCTGACTAGGTAATGACAATTTATCTATTTTCTCAATAGTTTTTTTATTTGCATTTAAATGCCTCAAAACCGCTTTGATTAATAATTTCTTCCTATTTAAATTATCTACTTCTTTGTCTCCACTCTGTGCCACCTTATCAAAAGTTTCTTCTATTTCTTGTGGAGGCATATCTTTTATATATAAAGAAACTATTTTTTTATATTTAATCTCGTCTTTTTTATCTATTGGCATATCTTTGGAAATAGTTTCAACTGTCTTTTCAATAATATTTTTAGCTTTTTCAGAATATTCTTTAATTGATGGAAGAACACTTGTTCTTCTCAAATAAATAAATATTTTTCTAATATCAAATTGTCTATCTTTTACTAATAATCTATACTTTGTTGAATCTTCATCTATTTCGCCGAAAAATAAATGATCAAAATATATTCCATTTTTTTTAATATCATTTAAAATTGCATATATTTTTCTATCCATAAATTTTGGAATTGGATTTGTTTTATCTATCGTATATATTAATATTTTTTTATATCCATCAGGAATTGTATTGAACATTGTTCTCAAATAATTCTCTAAAATTGTTCCTGCTCGCTGTCTATAATTTTTAGGTTTTAATTTTTCTTCTATCATTTCTAAAAATGGACTAAGATCCAAAAATAGAATATTCTTTCCTTTGGGAATTGCTTTTGAAGAATACACTATGAATTTTTTATCTCGGTATTCTTTTCTGATTTCATTTGTTAGCATTGTCCTTGGATATCTGGTCACGGGAACGACTATATTTCTTATCTCAACATGTTTAAAATTTAATTTATCCACATTTTCAAGAAAAGATGAATTTTCTCCCATGTATATTATAAAATATTTATTTTTATCGATAAAAGATATATTTTTTACAATAGTATAGTATTGTTTTATCGTTGATAATTTACGCATTATATTTTTTCCCCTGTCAAAACCTTTTCCAATGGAGATGGAGATGTGTCTTTATACAATAATCCGTAACTTATTGCTTTATTTATATTTTCAAATTCTAAACCTTGAATAAATCCTGTTAAAAATACAATTTCTTTAATATTGGCAAAAGCAGGATTCCATTTTTTCCCTAACCTGGCAGGGATATGCATATTGTCTGCATCTCTTAAAATGTTGGAAATCAAAACTTCAATATGAATTTGTTCAACATTTTTCAGAGATTTAATTGTCAATAATTTCCTAAGTATTTCTTCTGGAGTTTTATGTATTTTTTTACCGGCCAATAATCCTTCAACAAAAGGAAGCTTTGCTTTTAGATCTCCAACATCGATTGGTATTGATAAAAATAATATATCTTTATTTATAAGAATTTCCAACTCTTCTTTCGTATGCTTAGAAATTTCTCCATAATTGGCTAATTTTACTGTGTAATCTAAATTTACATCTAAAACAAACCCGTCTTCAAATTCCAAAACTCCAATCAAAGATTCCAGCAATATTCCATCGTCATCAAAAATAATTGTTTCGTTTTCGACATAATTTTCTAAATCTATTTTTAATTTAGCATCTAATTTCGTTCCAATTTCATTTTCTTCTTGATAAATATATTTCGACAACGTTTTTCTATCTATCGATTCTAAAAGATTATCTAATATGTCCCCAATTATATCTTTCTTTTCAATTTTAACTGATGTGTCATGAAATGTACTCATCATAAACTGAGTGATTCGTTCACTCAATGTCTGAGCCGCCAAAACTCCTACGAAAGGAGATCCATGTTTATATAAAAGTTCACCATAACAAGTATGGCATAATTGTTTACTTTTACAATATATTGGAGTTCTTAATTTTATAATGTCGCCAACTTTTTTTGTTTCCGGATTAAACAAAACTGGTTTTCCATTTTCAATAATATATCTCCCATTTAATTTTTTCATATTCGAGGAATCCAATTTTAAAACTAATGTTCTATCTGTTCTGCAATCTTTTAAAGTTTTGTTTAGCTCAACATCATTCAATAAATACACAAGTTTCCTAGCAAAATATCCGGTGCTTGCTGTATTAACAACTCTATTAATAATTCCTCGTCTGGCAGATGCAGATGCATTGAAATATTCAGAATTTGATAATCCTTCTGAAAATGAGCTCGTAACTGTTGGCAATAAATTTCCCTCAGTATCTAAGACAATACCTTTTGCAGCCAATAATTGCATTGGCTGGGACCACCCCTTCGTGGCTCCAGCTTCTACCAAATCATTAAAAGGAGTTTTTTTCAAATTATCTTTGACAATATTATGTATTTCATCCAAAACTTTCTGAGAATTCTCAGGATCATTAACATCAATCTTTTTCTTCAATTTTTTAACTTTTTCAGGAAGTTCTAAATTTTTAAGGGTAAATGAATATGGATATAAAGTTGCATATTTGAATGAAATTTTTTGAATTCTATAAAAAACTTCTTTCATTGTTTTTTCATCATATTTTTTATATACTTCTAAAAAAATATCTTTCATTTTTGATTTATTCACCGTGTAATCTATAAATTTAAAATCCATCGGAAAACAACTATTAAAAATTGCTTTTCCTATGGTAGTTTTTCTCCCCTTAAAAAATGTTCCTTTATATATGTCTGTTTCTTGAGTTAATTCTTCTATGTTCCGGAAAGTTTTAAAAGGCTGAGATGGCGGCACATTTTTTGTAAGAACATGAACCCCACTTGCCATCCCCATAGATATTGAAGGCAATAAATCTGCAAAAGAAGAACTGGAATTTAATTTCATCAATTTCATTTTAGCCTCATTTTGAGCTTCTCTCGAAAGAGGCAAAAATATCGCCATCTGGTCCCCATCAAAATCTGCATTAAAACTTCCAACTATCAATGGGCACAATTGAATCGTATCCCCATCCCATATTTTAATTTTAAAGGCCCTGATGCTTCCAAAATGAAGAACTGGGTCACGTTTAGTTATGATGACCCTATCTTCAGAAACTCTATTCGCAGATTCAAAAATTATGGCTTTTAATTCTTCATCGATTTTTTCACCATTTTTAATAAATTTTAAAACTGTCTTTAAAGAATCTATATTAAAATCAACACCAGTTGCCTTTTTTACCAATTCTTTTAATTTTTCTCTGTCTGGATAATTATTGGTATAAACAAGATCGTGAATAATATATGGCATTAAAATTGTAGTTGCCATGCGCAAAGGGATTCCAATCTCATCTGGTTTTAAATTTGGATTTGGTGTTATGACCGCACGCCCCGAAAAATCCATTCTTTTCCCTAATAATTGTTCTCTTATGATTCCGGTTTTTTTTGAAATTTTAGTTTTTACATATTCATTTAAAGCTAAAACAGATTTTTGAACCCCGTAATTTAAAACATTATAAAGTTCTTCCTTTTCATTTGTTTTGCTTACTTGCGTAGATTTCTTTATTATATCTATGTAATAATCATTGATCTGATCAATCATCCAAAGGCCATCTTCATCTTTATATGCCGGGCGAAATTCTGGCGGAATCACAATTACTCTCTGAATCCCCAAAAGTTTTTTATCATACATTTCATTTAAAAATTTAATATATTTTTCTCGTGTAGGTGTCTCGCCCCTTAATTTTATTTTTTTAAAATTATTTAGAAAATCAGTTATTCCAATTATTGCGCCTTCTTCATCTTGTTCACAAGGAACCAAAGAGCCGTCGGATTCAATTTTAAAATAAGATTCTGTTGAAAATAAACTTTTTAAATTCCTTTGCAATTTAATTAAAATATCATATATCACCGGATGTATGACTGTACAATATAAATCTATATAGGCATATGTTTTCTGTCTATCAGAAGAACCTTCAGGACCAAAAATTTTTTCAGAAAGAAGTCCATCGTCATCAAAATTTTCACCAGAAAATAAAATATGAGATTTGACTTCCATAAGATTTTTGGTGAAAGCATTAATGTCCATTATCTTTATCATTACATAGCCTTTATATAAATTTTATTGTTTTCTAAGTGTGTTAATAAATTTCGTTATTCTAGCTTTCTTATATGACATCATTGGGTCTTTCGGTATCTCTTTTGAATATCTTTGATAAAACCACATAAGTTTTCTTTTGGCAGCTTCTAAGGAATCCGTGTCCAATTCATTTTCATCGAAAAATTCTTCTATGCGATTTAATAAATCCACATAAAATGATATAATATTTTTATCTATGGTTCCATTTGTATTGCAAACACAAAAAAATGGAACTTCCGTTCCATCCCTCTTTTTGATTTTAATAAAACATCTTGGATATTTTTGAAATAATTTTTCCCGGTATGAATTAATTTTTTCTATTTCTTTTTCTGGGGTTCTATCATATATAATATGCGCTTCAACCTTACGGATAAATTCCAATAAATTTTTTTTGGCCATGGTCTTATTCCTTTCTTATAAAAATTATAAATATATAAATTTTTAAGTTTGTATAATAGCTGAGCTTTTTTTAAAATTTTTCAAATTTTTTAAAGACACACGCATTGCTTCCAATCCGATTTTTGAAATCGCTCCCTCTAAAATATATGCGCCGCTTCTTTGATTTATATATAAATCCAAATTTGGAATCGTTCCAGTTCTTTTTGGTTTAATTGTATATCTATTCGCCAATGTGCTTTTGTCTAAAAGTTTTTTCAATAGCATCCGACTGGTATTGACATTCATTTTTTTCTTCAATTCACAGATAATATGAAAAGAATTTTTTCCAGTAAATAATATATGCGCATCTTTTATAAATGGAGCATAATTTGTCAGAAAAATATATGTGCTTTTTGTTGCTTCTTTTGCTAAATCAAAATCCGAGGTATCAACATCAACAATTGCAAATTTTTCAGAGCCATTCATAACTCCATACATTGCAGTCAATCTTCCGGTTATCATTTCTTCATAATTAGAAGAAGTCAATTTAATAAAATTATTTTTCCCACCTTTTCTTCGAATAACAAAATTATCATCTATCTTTAATACAAAAATAACATTTCGATTTTTAACTTGGGATAATATTTTATTTTTATTTTTTAAATAATGATTCCAAATATCTAACTCTGTCAGACCAGACGGATAATACTTATTTTTAATTATTATTTTATCTGGATTTTTTGGGTAACTCATTTAAAATTCCTTCATAATACGTTCCGATATTAAATCTAAATCATTCAACATATTTTTTGAAAAAAATTTACTATAAAAATTTATAACATCCTTTTCCAGATCTTTTATGGAAAAAGAATTCATATGTTGGCCAGTAATAATATTAAATAATTTCATTCTTGTGCACTTTCCCACAAAAAACGAATATAATTTATATTGATATGTTTTTGTATTAAATCTTAAAAAATCATCACCTTGTTTATTCAAAAATAAAGGCATATCTTTAATTTCATATGTACAAAACAAAGGCGGACGATTTAATGGCGCATATAAAAGTAAATTAAAAAAATTTGAATATTCATATTTATAAACATCGGTCAAAACATAATACATATACGCCGATAACACTTCAGAATCTGCCGGATCAGATGAAATTGTTTTTATGTATTTATAATCTATATTCAAAACTTTTGATAATATTGGATAAACAAGAAAATCGACTATTGGATGAATATATTTTATATTGTCGAGTCTTGATTGAAATTCAGTCAAAGCTTCATTCGAATTCTCATTGCCGTCATCTGCATTTTCGATCACATCAAAAATATATTTATATGAATTCATTTTTAATCTGCCGAGCGTATCGTTATATGAAAAAACTTTTAAATTATTTATATTTGATGTGTGAATGTCTTCAGATGATATCGAATCTTCATAAACTAAAGAACCTTTATAAACAGATTTCAAAAACCATTTTACAGATTCCTTGATAATTGAAACAAAATATTTAATAGGGTTCATATCTATTTTACAGAGAACCAAAATAGTATTCATTATAAAATTAAATATTTTTATAATGTGATCATCCATTCTTTCGCATTGAATAGTCTTCACATAAATCCACATATATTTATCTGAAAAATTATATCTGTATGTATGAGATCTGATTATATTTAAAATTTTATAAATTATATCTTTGTCTTTAATTGTGACATCCATCAATCTATTATAAATTTCTTTATTCAATCTTTCATTTATTTTAAACTCATCCGTATACAAAAATATTATATAAAATTTCAAACACGTAGAAAGATGAATTAATTGGGTTATTTCATCCAAATCAAAAAATATTGAATTTTTGGATTTCTTGTCTTCCTCTACGAAAGAAGAAAAATCAAATCCTTTCTTTTTAATATATTCTTTTACAAAATAAAAAACCCTTGGGATTTCACTATTCAATATATCAAAACGATTTGAAGATAAGGCAACATCGTTATTAATTATATCTTTATTATATGTGGCTTTTTCATATCTCTGAATTAAATCAGAAAACCAATCATCGAATTCTTCACCAAAAACTTTGGAAACATCTGTAATAAAATCTGAAACTATATTGAATTTATTTTTTATGGTAACACTGTTTATTGTTAAATCCGCAATAATTTCATCGTTTTTATAAATCTTTATGTTTTTATCGTGTTCATGCTTTCTTCTGAATTCAATCATAGCTTTTTACCTTTTGTTTACTGAATTACGAATCTTCTTAAATTTGCATATAACTTATCATCATTGAAAAAATATCCTGGGCACGAAAGATCCTTTTTTGTCGTGACGTCTCTATGTAATTTTATCAAACTTGGGGTTAAATGATATTGTTTCATCAGTGGATTGATAACTTTGTATGCCAAAACCTCGTAAAATCTTTTATCTGGAATTTTTAAATCATAATTTCCCATACATCCAATATGAATTGATGAATTATTTATATCATTTGGAATGTCCGGATATTCACATAAATAAGGAAATGGCCTCGCCATGATAATTTGATAATCTGAATTAATTTTCTCAATGAGAAAATTATAATTTATATCGCCTTGTTTTAATTCTAAAACTCCATTATATATTTTCTCCGTTTGAAATTTTGGATTATCCACCAATGTTGCCGGATTCGAATACTGTTCGGCCGTATGATGGATAATTATATATCTTAATTTCGTTCGCCTGACTTTTAATTTAGAAGGTCTGAATTGTAATTTCATAATATTATACCTTTTTATTATAATGCGAACCGTACACCTTAAATTATGTCTTCGGGATAATCAAATTGAGTTTCATTGGTTTGAAAAAGAAATACATCGGCAGATAAAGAACCATAAGATAAACTTGTTGTTTCAATGACAAATGAATTAAGACCTACTGTGTAGGTGTTATTATTATCATATACTGTGTTATTTTTTAAAGGGCAAATGATCGTATCTCGATGTGTTTTTACATATTCCATTAAATCCGTGCCGTCATAAAAATCAATATGCCCAGAATTAAAACTGCTATCTATACCGGTCAGCCTATTTACAGCAAATAAATTTTTCTGGGTGCCAGTGATGGGTTCAAAAACATATAATGAATATGTGCTTCCAGTTCCATCATCATGGTCTATTTTATCCTCTGACGTAACATTTTCTTTCTCAATTGTCATTGTATGATGCGGATAATTATTTAAAAAATCCTCTGGAGAAGATGAAAGCAATTTCATTATATAGTCTTCTTCCATACAGTTTTTCATATGTTCAAAAGATGTTTCTGAAAAATATAATGTATTGTCATAATCCATGGGGACATTAAAACTCAAAAAAGGAGTCAATTGTGCCGGAGTCCTTTCTATTACATCCGTAGTTGTTCCATAATATTTTGATGCGGGAATTTGATAGAGAATAATTTGTTTATGAATATTCATCATCTCAAGATATATATTTTCTATTGTTCTCCATGTATTTGATGAATTTGAATTCAAAGGTGGATCAGAAAATACATAATCTTCTTCATTTATTTTTATGCGATATGATTTTATTAAAGAATATAAAAAATCTATGGCATTTGGATTTAATGAAATTTCCGTAGAGCCTGGTATTTCCCCTTGCATCCCAGGGCTGGATTCTTGTGAATCCATGATCATGACATTATTTTTTATAACAGAATTCAAAACAATTTTTATTTTTTCCCATTCTGTCTCTATCTCTGGAAAAAATTTTTTTAAAAATGCATTGCGATTGAAACAATATTTGTAAATTAAATCATTTATTCTAAATAAACATGCTGAAGCATATATTGCACTTTGTACGTTTACCATTTTTTTCTCCTCTTTTGTTTATTTCTTGATTTTCTTTTTTTAGGAATTCATATTTTCTTTTTCTAAACAATAAATGTCGGATCCCCTGTTATGACAAATCCATTTAAACAACCAATGATAACATCTGTTAATCTAGACGTGGGGGAAAATGCATCCAAAGCTGTATAATTTCCAGTTACTAAAAAACCAATGCCCATTACATCAAAAACTATATCCCCAACTCTCGCATTTGGTCTATATTCATCTAATGTTCCTATATTTCCAGTTATAATAGGAGCCGGAATCGGATAGGGCATAAAGAAACAATAATTCGAAACAAGCCCTAAATCAAATATTCTTGCATTATTCAAAACCTATTTCCTTTCTGATATCAGAAACTTTATTTTTGACATTTTCCACAATATTATTTTTTACATTTTCTTTAGTCGAATCCAATGAATCTACAATGTAAGAAGCATTTGATTTCATTTGTCCTGGCACATCTAAATTATTAATAAATGACGTTTTATCAAAATCTCCATTATCAGTCATATGTAAATTATCTTGTATTAAATTCATATTGTCCATAATATTTTGAATGTCAGCCGACATGTCAGGACAGATTTGGCTCAAACAATTCAGAATTTTATCTGCTGAATTCATAATATTTTTAATTCCAGTGTCTTTAATTTCATTATTTGATATTTCTATATTATCAATAATCAATTTTTCTCCGTACTTTGAAATGCTTCCTAAAACATGGTCAAGATTTTCATTTATTTTATCATTAAAAAAATCTGACAGTCCGCCTGCCGCGCTATCAGTATCTAAAAATGTATCAAATATAGATGAAGAAAGCTCTCCGGGAAAATCTGGCAATTCATCTAACAATGAAGAAAGATCTCCCCCTAAACAATTTTGTAAAACAGAATTTAAATTATCTGCCATACTAGACACATCTGGAACATATTCTTGAATCTTTGAGGTGGAATCCGCTACGACATCGTCTACTTCATCGACAGAAATTAGCGGCATATCAGTTACTTTAGCTATTTTTCTTTTAGCATCATTTAATTTTTCTGCTATATTAACATTTAATTTAGTTATTTGTTCATTCAATTTTTCAGCAACAGAAAATAATTCTGAACAAAATTTTTTGGTTGGATCGATTGTATCATTCATATTGCAAAACCCTAATCTCGATTACCTAATGGCGGAATAATGACTGGTGTTATAGCCGGGGTCGCCGGAGTTCCTGGGATTGCTGGCAATGACATATTCATTTGTGTAAATAGAGTTGCACCATCAATTGCCACATTTGCAATTGATTTAAGATGCAATGCCGCCATAGCAGTAATTTTTGTCATCGCAGTTGAATACATATCGATTTCTGCCCCTGATGTCAATGATAATTTAATATCTGAAAAAATATCAAGATTTAATGAACTCATAAATAATGATTTATCTGCTTTAATATTCATCACTCCCTTTGTAGAAATGTTGAATAAATTTTTAGAGGATATATGAAAATCATTTTTCGCAGAAACTTTTAATGATTTTCGTGCCAAAATATTTGCGTTTTTCCCAACATCTATAAATAAATTCCCATCGGTTTTTATTTTAATATCACTTTTCATTGATATTTGTAATTGTTGTTTTTCAATATCAAGATTAATGAAATCCCCTTTGTATGTTCTTATTAATAATTTTTCCTTCCCGCTTCTTTCATCCAATAAAATAGATGTTTGATTCCCATCTATTTTATAAACTGAATCTTCATCACCGCTCGGTGGATTTTTCAATGTCCTTTTTTTGCCAGTTATTTCAACACGTTGATCATCTGGGTCATCTGATATAATAACTGTTCTGCCAGCATGGGATTTAAATAATGTCCATTTTTTTTCATAATTGCTCCCAACCCTATTTTCAGGCAGAACAGGTGCATTTTCAATATCTAAGGCTGAAAAATAATATGGTCGATTTGGATTTCCATCTTCAAAAAACACCCAAACCCACGAATCTTTTAATGGAATAAAAGAAGAACCGGCATAAAAATTATCTTCTCCCCCCTCAGTATTTCTCCCGCCAATTGGATTATTAGCGGGTCTTGCCCAAAGTCCGGCATCTAAAGAATTAGAATTATTAAGTTCAATCCCATGCATTAATGTTGGGATCCACACCAAAACTCTACCGAATTTTCGAGGGTCTTTATTATCTATGACTCTTGCCCGATAAAATCCATATCTTTTTCCATCCATTCATTTTTTCCATTTTTTAAGTATTTTATTATTTGTTAAATTGCCTTCAATTTTCTATAATTTTCTTTTTCTGAAGATAAAATTTTTTTTATTATAAAATCCATCATGCTCTATGCTTTTTAATGCTTTGTCTGCATCTTCTTCTTTTACATATTTTTTCCACGTAAGCCATTCCCCACGTTTCTTAGGAAACATTCTAAAAAAAATACTGTTTCTATCTTCTTTAATCGGAGTATATTCTATAATCCATTCTTTCTTACGTTTGGTTGTTCTTCTATGTTTTGGAATTTCAGGACCTGATTTTGTGTGTCTGAAGTCAGATCTTTTTATAGATCTTTCTTTCCACGAATCCATAAACATTTACCTTTTTGTAAAACTATTTGGATGTTTTACTCTTTTTTAATTTCTTTGAAGCGTTTTTTAAAATCTTTATTATCAACGGAACAATGCCATCACTTCTTTTATGCGAAACATTTCCTTTTATAAGCTCACCTATTTCTGGTTCATAATACTCAAAAATATATTCCGATTCATCTAAATTTTTTAAATTGTCATATGCACTATATTGTGTTATATTTCTTCCATAGATGTGGGCAATCATCGATCCATTGAGTTTGATTTCAACTGAAAACATGTTTGACTCCTTGTAGATAAAGTTAAAAAACATTAACAAAAAATAAAAGGAATAATGAAATGAAAAACATTATTTTAATGTTCATTGGCGCAGGTGGAATTGCAACAATCGCTTTTTTCATAAGTCAATTATTTGATAAAAAGTCTGGAATTAGAAATGCTATTCATAATATAAAACAATCAGATATCATAGATAATATCAAAAATATTGGAAAAGAACAAAATACGATTAAAATTAAAATAGATAAATATGACAAAATGTCAGAAGCATCAAAGAAAAAAATAGATGCGATAAAAAAAGAAGCTGAACAAAAAATTCAAGTTGTAAAACAAAATGAAAATAATCTTGTAGAAACACAAAAAACAATTGATAATTTATGGGATGATATTTGATTTTTATTGGGGGCCATAAATCTTTATATGGCCCCCAATAATCATAATAAATTTATTTTTTCTTTATATTAATAACTTTCCCGGAACTTTCATCATGTTCCATGACAAATAAAACTCCGCTTTCTGGAATCACAACAACAATATCATTTCCTATTTTAACTTCCATTGCATTCATTTGTAGGGATGTTATAAGATCTCCCACTTTAACTTCTTTGACATCCTCCCCGACTGAAATTACTTGATAAATACTTTGATTTATCTTTTCTTGAACTGACTCAGGAATAATAATTGAATTATTATTTTCGACTTCTAATTTAATTTCCTTACAAACGATTTTATCCATGACAGCTTTGTATTTAAACATTCTTTGTTCCCTCCATAGGTTTAAAATTATTTTTCATTCTTTTTTTATTATTTTTTTTCGATAAGGTAGCGTATTTTCTACTCAGCCTCTGTTTTGCAATTTTCTCTCTTTTCCTCTCAGACGGCGAGGAATAAATTTTAGACCTCCAATAATCTTTAACAATACCAAATTTTTGCATCTTCTTTGATAATTTTTTAATGGCTTTCTCTAACGGATAATTTTTGTCCAAATAAATTTCAGTGCCATTTCCCATGTAATGTTTGTTCCTTGCCATGTTGCCCCCTTATTTTTTTTTAATGTTTATAATGAAATATTATCAAATCCAAAAATATGATCCAATGAATTTTTTCTTGGGTTTCTTTCAACCTCCTGTGCTTTAAATATTGGTTTCAATAAATAATCTTTTCTATCTTCAAATGCAAATTTCATATTCGCATCTATATCAATAATAAAATATTCTGGCAATCTTTTTTCTTCATATGGCAATGCAATCATATTCAAATTTTTTACAGAAGAAGAATATGAAATAAATTTCTTAGCTATATCTTTGCCTGCTTTCTCTTTGTCAATCCCTTTTATTTTAAAAAGATATCCTTTGGAAGATGGTATATGATAATCATAAACCAATTCATTCCAAGCCAACATTGCCAAAACAGCGGGCGGGACTTGTTTATAATCATCAATTGGTTTATTCCAAGTCGCTGGCCTGGCAATTCTTGGATCTCCGGAAACAACCATATTTAAAAACTTCTTTCTTTCAGTTCTTATAAACTCTTCTATCTCTTTCAAGGAAATTTCATCGTTATATAAAATTATATGTAATAAATCTTTTAAAAATCTTTTACTTTCAGATGGAAAATCAGATCTTCTGATTTCAATTCCTCTATTCACAACTTCATCTATTTTTTTACCTTCCTGAAAAATAACTCTTGTTGAATATCTCTTTTTCGCAAGAAATATTCCTCTTCTTATGATAAGCTCATTTTTAAGATTTACAAAATTATGCTCATCCGGATTAATATTATGTTTTCTAATAATATTGGTCATAATATTATTATTCAAAAAATCTTGAATTTTTTCACAACTTTCTAAAACATATTCCACCGTTTGTTTTTCTTTTGGAAAATCATTGAATGAAATAAAAATAGAATCTGTATCACCAGTTACAATATATGGATATTTTTCAGCATCCATCTCTTTAGAAAAAAAGGTATCTTCATCCAAAGGATTTGGCTCTACATATTTGCCTTTATTTAAAGAATCCATAAAGGCATTGCCATAAATAATAGATGATTTGGTTACTTCTTGACCAGACAAAGTTATTGCTTCTGACATGGATAAATTATAAAATCTAAAATTCTTATTAGAAATAATTCCATAAAGCGCATTGGCCAAAATTTTATACGCTTTCTGTCTTATATCAAAAAATTTGGATACATCTTTGTTTCCTTTTTCTTTCTCATCTAACATTTTACTTTTATACCCTTTTCTTTTCTTTATAAGAGATTGTAATATTTCTGAATAATATGAAAGCTTTTTATTATAGGATGTAAAAAAACATCCATTAATTGTTACAGAATATTTTTGTTCGGAAATTTCTTTTAATAAATCTGTTTTTTTTATTTTTTCAACATTATCATTGATGAGAGGCTTTCTGATTATTTCTAATTCATCTGGCAATTCATCAGGATTATAAATTAAATTAAAACCATATTTTTCATTTTTTAATTTTAATTCAAATGTTTCCACACCAATATTATATTGCATAATCATACTTGGATACAAACTTGTAAAATCCAAATCTGCAAGCCAATCATAAATTCCTGGAATTGGTTCAAGAACAAATGCGCCTTTATTTTTTCTAATCTGTTTCACGTCAAGTGCATTCCGCACAGTATAACCATGTTTTCTCAAATTAGAAATAACCGTGCTATCTACAAAACCAAATGGGCTTGAATAACTGAATGTTGTATTACAAACGGCTCTCAATTCATCAAACAAATCTATGTGGCAAACTTTTTTCTCAATATCTTCAAGCAATTCAACATCTCGAATATTGTATTCTATCGCTTTATTTATATCATGATAAAAAACATAATTAAATCCCTCTTCTATCTCAATCTTGGTTTTATCCAGTTCAACATTTCCTATGTATCCCAATTTATAACTTTCTCGTTTATTTTGATTAAATCGTTTATACAATTCCAATTGGTCAACAACAACATATCCACAAATATTGAAAATATTTGCTTTTTTATTTATATAAACTTTTCTAAACGGAGATAATAGATTTGTATCCATGCCTAAATTTTTTAATCGATTATAAATATATAAAATATCAAATTGTTTAAAATTCCAACCAGAAAGAAAATCCGGGTTCATTGAGTGAAGATCATTTATCATAGCAAGCAAAAGATTTTTTTCCGATTTGAAAGTTTTCAAATCCCATTTTTCAGGCGCATCAATTTTATTTTTATCGCATTTATTATTGGAATCCAATAAATAGGTTATATATCTCCCGTTGTATTTTATTGTGGCCATAACAATTGGATATTCTGCTTTATCAGGAATAGGGAAATTTCCTCGATCCCCATTCATAGTCGAAGCAACTTCGATATCGCAATACCATATATTTTTATTGCCAGGATTTGCCTCACCTTTATTTTTAGAATAATAATCAATAGAATGTTTAACAGTTGGATCAATATCTCCTTCAAAAATATTGTCTTTGTCCGGAAAAAATTCTGAATATTCTATTTCTTTTAACTCCAATTCATCAAAAGCACATATTTTTCTCCCATCATCATTTCTTAAAATATAATAAGGATAAATATTTGGAAGTTGATGAAAAATTTTTCTATTCTTTTTATCTCTAAAAATATATAAAATTTTATCTCCCAGTGATTGAATATCAACCAATTTATAATTATCTGTGTAAAATTTATCTGGAAGATCAAATGTTTTCATTCCATTTTTTTGTTCGCCATCTTCCTTTTGAGACTGTTCTATTTCGATAGGTTTCCCTTTTTCCAAAAAGGTTTTTATTTGTTTAAAATTTTCTTCATATAATGGAAGCATAGTTTTTTGTTTTCTTAAAATATAAGAAGGATGATATATGAAAAAAATATCATAACCATTCCATTTTTTAAACTTTCCAACTAGTTGATTTATTTTTTCTGGGAAATCAAAGGCAAAAGCTCCGCTTCCACCCATAATGACAATTAATTTTGGGTTACAGGTTTCTATTATTTTAAATACATTTTTTCTGCAATTTAGTATCGTGTTTATAGATGGGTTTCCCGTTCTCCCATCTGGGAGGAGAGTTTGACAAAGAACAACATTTGTTATTAAATAATTAATTTTATCCAAATTAAATTTGCGAAAAAAATTTCTAAAGAGTCTTCCACTTCTACCAACTAATGGCTTGCCTCTCAAAGTTTCTGTTTTGCCGGGATTCTCAGCAATATAAATTACATCAACTTTAGATAAATCATCTTCACAGTTTGTTTCAAGAATGCATGAAGGAGCATTTATTAATTCGCAAGAAAAACAATCTGCTTGTGATTCAATTATTGAAAACATTTTTCATGACCTTTCATTGCCCCTTATGAAACCGAAGTTCCATAAGGGGCAATTTGTTATGCTTCAAATATTAATTTGGTTATTGTTTCTGCCACATCCTCAATGTTGTGTGCAAGTATGGCATTTAAAAATGGAGACTTTATTCCCCAGCCCATACATTCTGGGCATTCTTCAAAAACGGATGCTTCTGGGGTTTTGAGAATAACCATGCCGTGGTTGCATTTTGGGCATGGAGCGGGCGTTCTCTTCTTCCCCGTGTAGTTGCAATCAGAGCATCCTTGCCCCTTGCATCTTTTACAACTATACGTCTTTTTGCCAGTCCCCTGGCAATAAAAACATTTCACCTTTTTTATCCTATACGTTATCTTTTTTAATATGACCCCTCCTCGGCAATGGGGGCAATCAAAGGTGGTTGGGATTTTCTTCCCGGATAGAATTAATCTTTTTACTGCGTTGTTTTTTTTACGTTTAAGGAAATATGCCCCGTTAAAATCCCCATTCTCCAATTTTGCAAAAAATTTACTGATTGCTTTCATAATACCTCCTTTAAATTAAATTAAATTAAAAAAAATAACTCTAACTATCACTAATAAATATATATAGAAAACATATTATCTAAATTCTATGAAGTGGATTTTTCAAATTCAACTATTTTAAAATTATCTTGGAGGAATTTTTTAAGTGGGATTTTTTTATGAGGGGTTTTATTTTCAATAGATTCAATTTTTTTATGTTTTCTCGTTTTCTTTTTTCCTTTTATTTTACGTTTACTATAATTTTGTTTTAAGCCAAGATTTTTATAAATATCATTTTTATTTTCATCTGCTAATATTTTATCAATCAATATTTTTATTTCATAATTTTTTAAGAGAGGAAATTTTTCTTCAACAAATTCTTCCAGATTTGTCTTTTTCTTTCCCTTTAAAAAATATGTGACTTCATTTCTTTTTACTCTAAATCTTAAAGTCATTTCTTTAATAAATCTAAACATTTCTTCTTTGTCTATATAAAATAGACTCATATTATTCATATATTTATCTAGAAAATAATTTAATTCTGGATTACGAATGAATACTTTGATGAGGAATAAATTATTGATTGGGGATTTATATGAGGATAAATGTATGCCATTCCCATAAGTCGGAATTTCAGAATTCAAATCGCCATCGAAAACCCAGTTTATAAAAGTCTTGTATGGCATTTATTCACCTTTTTCTTTCGGCATTAAATTTTAATCAAAATCCTTTTCTTACCATTTTTACATTTTCTAACAATTTTTCTTCTTTCATCTTCAAAAGGAATTATATAATAGTGAATCATTCCGCATTCAGGGCATCTTACTTGAACATTCTTTTTATTCATAATCATAAACAAAGTACCGTTTGTGGATTTCATATTTTTCACTGTTCTCATAGATTTCATATGCTCCATTGATAAAAGAAAATATCTTCTTTCATCAACCCCCCTTCGGTTTGTTCGTTAATAAAAATTATATCTTATTTTCACATGATTTAATCTATCGACTTAACATTTCTTTGAGGCTTGTTGTCAATTTTGAAATCTTTTCTTTTATTTCTTTTATATCATTTTGGATCTCTATATTATTCTTATTGACTTCCAAAGCTTTTTCTTTTAAACTTGAAAGATTCTGTTTGATCTTTGAAAAAATTTTATCGAATCTTTCTTTTTCTTCTTCCAGATTAACTTTTTCTTTGTTTTCCATTTTTAACACCTCTTTTTTATATGTTTATATTTCATCATTTCTTTTGTTAAACCAACAACCAAAAATACTAAATACAATGCAAAAATTATAAAAATGAAAGTGGGAATAAAAATTATTTGTAATGGATTTGAATTCATATTATTTTTTTGAAACAAATTTAACATATCTTAAGATTCCAACCATTGATTTAAAATATGCATAAAAGAAGAACTCAATGCTTTAAATGTCCTGCGTTCTTGTCTGTCGATATTATTATTTTTTGAATAGTTGAAAAAATAAACTACATGATTCATATTATTAAGTTTTTTCAATATATTTGATTCAAATTTAATTTTATCATCCATAATAATGATATCGAATTTTTTACATTCGTCTGTAAAATTTAATATTTTTTCTGGAATATCTTTTTCTTTTAACAATTTAATATTAAAAAAGGAATCATAAGTCTTCAATGTTTTTTTGACATCCGAATTGCTGATAATCATCAAATTTAACTTCATTGTTTTAAATCCTTCGAAATATTAATTTACTTTTCGATGCTTAAATTCGAGCATCCGCCACTTGCCTTTTAAAAACTATTTTCCTTTAAATAGGATATATTCTTTTTGTTTTGATTTGTTTTTTGAAGATATGTGCTGAACTGAAATTAAATGATACAAGCCTTTAACTTTATGCCCATGAAAATTAATCGCAATGTGTTTTTTATCAAATTTTAAAATTTCACAAGATCCACCATCAAACTTTTTAAATGTTCCTGCTCCATAACCACTTTTCAATACGCCTGTAAATGTAGCGTCTGCATATGAATGATCATTTGTTCTAATGGCAAGAACTTTAACTCCAGTTGTGAGAGGGACTCTTTTCTTAACGGCAAAAGATGCCCACATAGGACTATTTGGGAGTTTAAATCTTAAATCTTGATGTTTGCCAGCCTTCAATGCATTATGGTCAATGACAACAAACTCGGATACTTTATTCATTTTTTATCCTTTATATTCTTCAAAAACATATCTAGCAAGACTATACGCGTCTGCCAGATCATCTATCTCTGTATCATAGCCCCATTTTTTATAGACATATTTTAACATCAACGCTTTACTTCCATTTCCTCGACCAATTACAAATTTAACTAATTTTTTAGGTGGGATAACAATATATTTTATTTTATTTTTAAATAGAAAAATTCTTAGGTAATAATTCAATGCCCCAATATTTAAAAGGGCATTGCCTTTAGACATAAAAGACGGGCCTTCAATACCAACAATTATTTTTGAAAAATCCAAATCTGAAATTAAATCATTTATCTTTTTTTCAATAAATAAAATTCTTTCCTCTGTTGTTTCCTTTGAAGCTGTTTTGATATTTAATTCTCTAAAGACATTGCCATCTGAACTCAAAATAACAAGTCCACTGGATGTGAATGATGGATCGATTCCCATGTAAAAATTATACATAATTCTCCTTTCAATAAATATCTATATATCGAAAAAATCTAAAAATTTATTATTTTTCTTGCTTCACATTTTGATGAGCTTTAACATCCGCTTTAATTCTCATTTGTGATTTACCTTTGCCTCTCCAATATGTGCTTCCGGTATATTCATCAGCAATTGCGGCACAAAACCTTCGTGCCCTATCTTCCCCGAATTGTTTCTTCATTTTTTCTTCACATTTGTAAAACCAATCTTTGCTCATCGGTTTAACTTTCATCGTTTTTGAAAGGGTGTCTACGAATTTCTCAACACTCTCATGTGTCCATCCTTTCGGAAGGCCCTCAAGACCTTCAGCTTTTTCTTCTGCCTCATTTAAAAAGCGTAAATACTTGTCTGCGATACCCATGTTTAAACTCCTTATTTGTTATTTAGATTGATATTAACACTGTATTTTCTATGATGTCAAGAATAATTTATAAAGAGTTAGCCTAAAGAAACTCTAATATTTGGAATTTGAGTGTTTTCCATTTTTTCCATCAATTTTTCTTTTAATTCTTTTCCTTCTTCAAAAATTTCTGCTCCGATTGGAATTTCTCCAAAAGGAGTCTTTAAATTGCCATCGCCATATCGTTTTCTTATTCTTCCGATTAACATCATTATATCAGCTAAACATAAATCTAAGAATAATCTTTGAAATTCATTTGGAATCTTGGAAAAATCTGGTGGCTGAACTCTTTCATAAATTAATATTATATATTCCATATCGCCGGGGACGGGTCTTATTCTAAAAATATTTGGAGACTCAAACTCAAATTTGAAATCCCAAATAGAATATTTTCTTCCCCATCTGGCGATTTCTGTTTGTAAAATAAAATTCGGCAATTGGAGGCCACTCATAACTCCCATATATGGATGCCCGAAAAATAAATAACTCCCCATGGGATATGCTATATCAACAATTCCTAATATTTCTAAATTATCAGGTTCATAGATATAAAAAGCATTTTGTTCCCCAGGAACTTTATTTTGTTCAATTCCTAAATTGAGACCATATTTTTGTTTATCTGGAAAAAATCTTGAAAAATCATAGAGCGTGCTATCTCTTATATAATCAAGGATATCGTTATCTTCTATCTCCAATTTCATATTTGGGAATCCAAGATTTTGCTTTATATATCTAAGAACCTTATTTTCATTTAACATGTGGAATGATCCTTATCCAATATTTTATTATTTGTTAAACATTACTCAAATAAATAATAAATATCATCTTCATAAAAATCTATATTCATTTTGATTAACAATTCAATAATATTATCAGGATTTAATATTTCTTCTTTTTTTAAAATTGATTTTATATATTTTTTATTATTGGCAAAATATTCTTTACTGCTGTTTAAAATTTTTTGAGATAAAATATTGAAAGAAATCAATTTTAAATTTCTGACAATTATATCTTCATCGATGACTTTATTTTTCACATCATCAGAGTGTGATTTCAAATTTCCATTTTCCATTATATTTTTCTCAATATCTTCAATATCCCCAAATATTTTAATAACGTCTGGCAGAATTTTAATACATCTGGCAGGTCCTATTCCATTAATTCCTGGGATTTCATCAGACGAATCTCCCACGATAGATAAAAATAAAGGAAAATATTTATCGTCTATCCTATCATATTTTTTCTTGTTTTTAATCTCACTTTGAATTGCCATTCCTTCAGACAAAATATTATTGGAATTCCTTTTCCGTTGATATATTTTTGTATTTGGTAAAGAAAGACATTGTTTCATATCATGATCTGAAGAATAGATAATATTCACAAAAAAATCATCCTTAGAAATATTTGTATATTTTATCAGAAAATATGGGATGAAATCTGCTTCCAAATTTCTCATATTAAAATAATATACGTTTGGAAATTTATTTAAAAACTTTTCCATAAGGAGAATATTTTTTTTAACAATATTATTTAATTTTTCCATGCTCGCCATATCTAATAAATAAAAATCATTTATATGACGATTGGCCTTATATTTTTTAAAAATATTTTTATGATAATATGATCCCCCCATTTCTGAAAAAATCAAAAATCTTATTTTCTTATTTTTTTTCAGACTGTATTTTTTATGATAGATTAACATAAACAATAATGATGAGAATATTGATGTGTCTATAGTATTTGAAATGTCAGTATTATCAATTATTTCTGATATAATATCTTTTACGAATAAACCAGTGGCACATGCTTTAAGGTCAATAAAAAGGTTTATAAATTTTTTATCTTCAGAAATGATATTATCCAATATTTGATATGTTGGATAATATGGTATAATTGAATTGATGTTCAATTTTCATTCTCCTCTTCCTCTTCGATTTTTTCTTTTATATCATCTAGCCATTCATTAATATCTAAATTCTCAACTGTATTTTTAAAAGGATATGGCATATTTCTTTGTCTATCATAAGATAAATCACAATTCAATAATATTTCACCATTACAATTTAAATAAAATACAATATCGATATCATAATCTGATATACATACTTCATAATCAGATACTTCAACTTTCTCTTTATCAACTATATTTCTTGCCCTGCCTTCGTTTAAAACGGATGTAGTTCTACTGTTTCTAAACCCAACCATTTTAAAGATTTTCCAAAAATTTTCTTGTTCTTCTGTAAGCGGTTCATGATAGATATCATTAGAAATTTCTATGCAACGGAGTTCTGAGTCACTATATGAATTTACACATTCCATAAGATAATCTATCACAAAATTTTTTACATCTTCATTTATTATGGTTCCATTTGTTGCGATATAATATGATAATTCATTGTCATTATATTTTTTAATTATTTCTATTAATTCTCTGATAATATTTGGGACTAAAAATGGTTCTCCGCCAGAAAAAACTACATTGCTCAATTGAAACTCATAGCCTTTTATTTTTTTTAATTTTGATAAAAAAATGTCTAAAAATTTTGTGTTAAAATCAATATTCTCTTTCTCGCCTCTTAAGCAATGTTCACAACTGAGATTACATCTTCTTGTTGTTTCGATAACTATATCGCAAGTCAGAAAATTATCATAGATTTCCATTTTCAACCTCTCCCGAGAGTAAAAATAAAAAAATCAAAGGGGAGATAAACCCCCCTTTGATTTTTAAATTCCTTTTGTTTGAATAATTTTCTATTTTAAAGCTTCGAAATCGGAATAAGTTATTATTTTAACTCCGTATTTTCTTGCCTTTTTCATTTTGCTTGTATCACTGTTCAAATCATTTGTAACTAATATATCCAGATTTTTACTTACTTTATTGATAAATTCATATCCAATTTTCTTTGCTTCAGAAATTAACTCACTTCTCTTTTTATCTGCTTTTCCAGTAAAACATATAGTCTTCATTTTATGTTCTCCTGTTTCATTTTTCGTAATTTTAACATTCAAAACTTTAAGCATTTTATCAATTAATTTCTTATGCTTTTTGATATTTTTTACCAGTGTTTCAGATCTTTTATCAGACATTCCTTCAATCTCATTCAACATTTTAATATCAGATTCAATTAATTCATTCAGTGTAAATTTTGATAAAATATTTTTTGATATTCTTTTTCCAAATCCCTCAATATTTAAGGATGCCAAAATTCTCCAGTCTTCAATTGGAGTTTCTTTTATTTTCCTTATATTATTCAATAGATTTTCCGCAGACTTATCTTTGAATCCTTCCAATTTTAAAATGTCATCTTTGGTAAGATTAAGAATAGACAGAATATCCTTATGACCATTTTTGATTAATTTCTCAATGGTTGGTTTGCCAAGCCTCTCAATCCCTAATCTTACAACCGAATCATATAATTTGGAAACCAATTTCCCTTCGCAATTTTCATTTGTGCAATACAAATGAGGGGAAATGAATTTTGTTTTTGAATTGCAATATGGGCATCTTTCAGGGATTGTAATTTCCTTCCTGTCGGCTGGTCTGAAAATAATTTCTTTAAGCTGTGGAATAATTTCTCCACATCTTTCTATTATAATCGTATCGCCTATTGATAAATCATTATCAATAATATATTGATAATTATGCAAACTTATTCTTTTATTCATAACCCCTTCAATTTCGACCGGCTCTGTAATTCCCACCGGGATTAATTCTTCTTTGCCAATTGTGATTTCAATATCTTTGAGAATTGTTTCTCCAAAAGGATTTCCAAGTTTAACAGCTATCTGTCCTTTTGGATGATGGCTTGTCGTTCCAAGAGATTCCGAATATTTTTTATCTTTTAATTTTACAACAATTCCGTCTACCGCAACTTTATTTTTATTCATATTAATAACATATTGAACATATTGATTATAAATACTTTCGTTGAAATATCTCAATTCAATTTCAAAATATTCATAATCATAATTGATAAATGTAATCAAACCTTTATATGCAACATCCGTCTCATCTTCATTTATCAATCCGGCGACTGCACTTCTTGGAATTTTATATGGCTCACCTTTTTTATTAATAAATAAATTTCTATTGTTTTTAAAATCACTATTCAAAATAACCAATTCCCCTCTTAGGGTTTCATTCTCCAATTCCTCAAATTTATAGAATTTGTCTATTTCTTCAATATTTTTCAATATTTTTATAAATGGCATTTTATCTGAAATATCTTCTCCGACAAACCCATCCCCTCGTTTAGAGAGCACTCCGTTTTCATAACAAGCTGCCATTCCATCATATTTTGGTTCCAACAAAAATTTCTCTCTATCATTTCTGGCAACCTTTTTCATCCATTTTAAAAGTTCCGAATAACTATATACTTTATCTAAAGAAAGCATTGGAACTTCATGCTTTATTTTTCTTCGTTTAGGATTTTCAATATCTATTATTTCATTTAAAATTTTATGTTCTGGATTTATTTCTTTAACTTTCTTAATTAATTGCTCATACTTAAAATCAGAGATTACAGGTTCTCCTTCAAGATATTTTTGATTATAAAACAAAACTTTATCAATCAATTCTTTTTCAACCATTTCCTCATCATTCAACTCTTTATCAATCATGATTTACTCCCATTCTAAGTTTTTTATTTTAAGTTTTACTTGCTCAACAAATCTCTGAAACAATTTTGACAAATATCGCATGCTATTTTATCTCTATCCTCAAAAACAGAAACGTAATTTCCTTCGTGGTCAATAGAAATAAATTCCTCAATTTCCAATTCGTTATAATATGCCGTTCTGCACACATCACAGATTACTGCGTCTATTTTTGGGGGCGGTATTTCATCCATTTCCATTGGCATTTCAAACAGTTTTGAATTCTTCATCTCTACCTCCTTTCGACATAAATGAGCCCTCTGCCATTTAATAGCTGAGGACTCATTGTTTATTAAAAATCATTAATTGGAATTTTCTCGCCATAAATAGTTAATATAATATTCTGGAACATTAAATTCTTTTGCCCATTCATATAATGGTTTATCATATCGATGTTCCAAAAAATATTCAAGTTCTTCATCATTCAAACGTCTATAATTTCGCCTTTTAGTTTTATAGAACAAATCCACACCTTTTTTTCTAAGCCCAGTCGCATATGACCTTATTGTCGATGGGGCAACGCCAAAAAAATCAGACAATTCTAACGTATCCATTTCTCCCCAAAGTAAAATAAATGTTT
>Ga0114934_10000359_pt1 | contig 28419 bp, 22 predicted proteins | sample 4SBtaG_2_FD_99695 | JGI IMG/M metagenome (GOLD analysis project Ga0114934, IMG submission 99695) | Deep subsurface microbial communities from Kolumbo volcano to uncover new lineages of life (NeLLi) - 4SBTROV10_white metaG | ecosystem: Environmental > Aquatic > Marine > Volcanic ...
CAATGAAAACTACTTTCTATTTTTTACTAGTATTTACTATGGTTTTTACAGGTTGTAAGAGCAATGGTGAAAAGATGCCACATCAGTTAGTTGATGATCCTTTTGCTAAAAAGATACCTAAAGAGTTAACTATTCATGATGACACTCGCGTAGATAATTATTATTGGATGCGATTAAGTGACTCCCAGAAAAATGCAGAAACGCCTGATCCCCAAACACAGGATGTATTAGATTATTTAAATGCTGAGAATGAGTATTTAGATACAGTGATGAAACATACAGAAGGACTTCAAGAAAAAATTTATGATGAAATTGTAGGGCGCATAAAAAAAGATGATGCTTCTGTTCCTGTAAAGGATAACGGATATTTGTACTATACCCGTTTTGAAGAAGGTAATGACTATGCGTTGTATTGTAGAAAGAAAATTGATAAAAATGCTGAAGAAGAAATTATACTCAATGGTCCAGAAATGGCTAAAGATTATGCTTACTATGGTATTGGTAGCCGTTCCATAAGTATGGATAATAGTTTAATGGCATTTGGTATAGATACCGTTTCAAGACGTCGCTATACGATTTATATTAAAAACCTCGTGACAGGAGAGATACTGCCAGATAAATTAAGTAATACTAATGGTAGTGCAATTTGGGCAAATGATAATAAGACAGTTTTTTATGCAACCAAGAATCCTGAAACACTCCGTCAAGATAAAATTTATAAACATATACTTGGTACAAATCAGTCGGAAGATGTATTGGTGTTTGAAGAGAAAGATGAAACTTTTAGATGTGGTGTTTTTAAGTCTAAGTCTAATGAATTTATAATGATAGGTAGTTTTCATACACTTTCTACGGAGTATAGATATCTAAATGCAGATACACCGACAGGTGAATGGAAAATTGTACAGCCAAGACAAAATGATGTATTGTATTATGTGGAACAGTATCAAGATGATTTTTATATTCAAACCAATCTAGATGCAAAAAATTTTCGCTTGGTAAAAACACCAATTACAGCTACAACTACAGAAAATTGGATAGATGTTATTCCGCATCGAGACGATGTGTTTCTGCAAAGCTTCGATATTTTTAAAAACCATTTAGTTTTAGAAGAACGTATAAATGGATTAAAAGCTATAAGAGTTATGAAATGGAGTGGAGAGGAACATTATATTAAATTTAATGATCCGGCTTATCTTGCATACACAACTTCTAATCTAGATTTTGATACCAACATTTTGCGTTATGGTTATACGTCATTAACAACTCCTAATAGCATATACGATTATAATATGGATACCAAAGAGCAAGTTTTGTTAAAGCAAGATGAAGTGTTAGAAGGTGACTTTTCAGCTGAAAATTACAAGTCTGAACGTTTATATGCAACAGCAAAAGATGGCACTAAAATTCCGATTTCATTAGTGTATAAAAAAGGTGTTGAAAAAAATAGTGAAACCCCTTTATTATTAGGAGCTTATGGCTCTTACGGAAGCAGCAGAGAACCAACATTCAGTTCTAGTAGATTAAGTTTATTAGATAGAGGTTTTGTGTATGCTATTGCACATATTCGTGGTGGACAGGAAATGGGACGCTATTGGTATGAAGATGGAAAATTATTGAAAAAGAAAAACACTTTTACTGATTTTATTGATTGCGGAGAGTTTTTAATTAAAGAAGGCTTTACTAGTAGTAATCATTTATATGCAATGGGAGGTAGTGCTGGAGGTTTGCTAATGGGTGCCGTTTTAAATATGAAACCTGAGCTTTGGAATGGTGTGATTGCTGCAGTACCGTTTGTTGATGTTATTTCTACGATGCTAGATGAAACCATACCACTAACTACTTTTGAATTTGACGAATGGGGTAACCCCAAAGACAAAGAGTATTACGATTATATGAAATCGTATTCACCCTACGATAATGTAGAAGCAAAGAATTATCCAAATATTTTAGTCACCACTGGTTTTTGGGATAGTCAAGTACAATACTGGGAGCCAGCAAAATGGGTTGCCAAATTGCGAGACATGAAAACCGATAACAATCTGCTTATTATGGATTGCAATATGGATGTTGGTCACGGTGGTGCCTCAGGACGCTTTGAACGTCATAAGCGAACCGCTTTATACTATTCCTTTTTATTTGATTTGGAAGGAATTATAGAATAAATTAATTAAGAGGCTATCTTAAAAGTGTATGTATTGTCATTTTGAGCGTAGTTGAAAAATCTCAATTATCATATTGCCAATAATATTTAATTTGCTTTGAGATTCTTCATTTACATTCAGAATGACACTTTTCAGTCAACCCCTTTTTTTATCACTTGGTTTCTGCTTCCGAGAGTATAAACGGATATGCATTTCTAATAATCGCTAAATCTTTTTTAGAAAGATTTTCTGTATCCTTACCTAATTGCTGTACAGCATAGGTTTCACGAAGTTCGTAATAGGCTTTTGTTAATTCGTCTTGAACAGCAATAAATAACTCGTAAGATGTTTGCTTTCCTGTTTTAAGAGAGATGATTGCTCTTGTTGGATTATCTGAAAAAGTTGTTAAACTACTACCATTACAATAATTACAACTCTTATCACCATTATTATCCAGAAATGCTTTAGCTATGTTTTTAAGGTCTCTAATTATAACTAAATCGTCTTCAATCATGATTTGTTGTTTGCTATTCAAAACAATTCTTAAAATATTGCGTTCATGAATGTCTACGCTACAATTCTGTCCAGGTGGGCAGTTTCTGGGAAGCTTTCTGTTAATACCTTCATCTTTTGCCATTGTTGTTGAAACTAGAAAAAAGATCAATAATAAAAATGCAATGTCTGCCATTGACCCTGCATTTACTTGTGGTGCTGCTCTCATAATTTGATGTTTTAAATGTTAATGTAATTATGAAGTCTCAAAAACGATACCATAAAAAAGCCCGAACTTTAAGTTCAGGCTTCAAATTAGTTTCTATGTAAAGTTTAAGATAATATCCCTTTTGCTTTTTGACCTTTAGAATACCAAATAAGGAAAATCCCAATAACTACAATTATTGCAGGCATTAAATAGGGTTGATGTTCACTAAAAATCGTGACAGCATCAGTACCAAATAACCAATATACTTGGTTAATTGCAGCAGCAATAAATGAAATGACAAATAATTTTATTGACACCTTTTTTTGCATCAATAAAGTAATGGCTCCAATAACTCCTACAAAAACCGCAATAGCAAATAAGGCAGTATACCATGCTGGCATTCCATCCATAAAGGCAATTTGTTCTTGCGAAAGACCTTCAGTAGCTATTTCCATATCGAAGGCTTGAGCTATATATAAAAAAGAGCCCCAACCATTCCAAATAAGTGCAATAATACCGATAATCCAAAAAGCAATTCCTGGTTTGTTTGTTTCAGACATAATAATTGGTTTTAGTTTGTAAAAATATGTTTTACAAGTGTTTATAGTATACTAATGTATGTAGAAACCTTGTAAATTACAAATTAAAGACAGCTTGATAACATCTATACTTTTGGTTAAATTATTAAAAATTAGTTTGTGACACTTCATTTATTGTTTTAATAAGTTTTTCTAATTATTGATAAGTTTTCTTAAAAAGATTCATTAAAAACCCAAGAAAGGAGTTATTTTTGCAACTTCTTAATCTTAACATTAATGCTGGTAACAACCCTAGAATTAGAAGAACGTAAAGTTGGTAAAGACTTATATAGTTACCAAAAAGGGGCAATTAATAAAATTTTCAAATGCTTTGAAGTCGCACCAGACGATTACCATTTATTATACCAATTACCAACTGGTGGAGGGAAAACAGTTATCTTTTCTGAAATTGTAAGACAGTATTTAAAGCACCATAAAAAAAAGGTGCTGGTAATGACACATCGTATAGAATTGTGTAAGCAAACCTCTAATATGCTTACTGAGTTTCATGTACATAATAAGGTTATAGATAGTAAAGCCAATCTTGAAGACCAGAATGAATATTCATGTTTTGTGGCGATGGTTGAGACATTAAATAATCGTTTAAATGAGGACAAATTAGACATTTCTGATATAGGTTTGGTAATTATAGATGAAGCACATTACAATTCCTTTACTAAATTATTCAAGTTCTTTTATAAATCATTTTTTCTAGGTGTTACAGCAACACCTTTGAGTTCTAATACTAATTTGCCAATGACCGACAATTATGACGAATTAATTGTTGGGGAAACCATAGAATCATTAATTGAAAACAAGTTTTTGGCAAGGGCAGAAACGTACTCATATAATGTTGGGTTAACCTCCTTGGTTGTTGGGGCAAACGGAGACTATACCGTTAAATCTTCTGAAGATTTATATACAAACAATGATATGCTTAGCAAATTAATGCATGCATATGAAGATTGTTCTAAAGGTAAAAAAACATTAATTTTCAATAATGGTATAAATACCTCATTACATGTTTTTGATACGTTTAGAGCAGCAGGATATCCTGTGGCTCATTTAGATAATACACACTCTAAAAAAGAACGAGAACATATTTTAAAATGGTTTAAAGAAACACCAGATGCTATTTTAACTTCCGTAAGTATCTTAACCACAGGGTTTGATGAGCCTACGGTAGAATCTATTATTTTAAATCGAGCAACAAAATCATTAACCCTTTATTATCAAATGATAGGTCGTGGTTCTCGTATTCTTAAAAACAAAGATGCATTCACCGTTGTTGACTTAGGGAATAATTTTCATCGCTTTGGGCCCTGGGGTTCCGATTTAGATTGGCAAAAAATATTCAGATCACCTAATTTTTACTTAGATGGCTTACTCAATGACGAGGAGTTAGAAAGTAATTTTAGATACGAAATGCCGCCTGAAATTAGAGAGCAATTTGCTAATTCAAATGAGGTATATTTTGATATTACTAAAACGTATACGGAATCTATTAGAAGCGGAGAGTCTTCAAAAGTGGTTTTAGAACGATCCATAGAGCATCATGCTAAAATATGTACTGAAAACAGTGAGGATGTTTATGATGCTTTGATTTTAATGAAACTACTAGATGACGATATAGACCATAGAATACATCGCTATACCAAATGTATTAGCAAGAGTACATTTAATTTTGTAGAATGGTTAAAAGATGATTATAAGCGAAAACTGCGTTCCTATTTACGCAGTAATTTTGATAACATCTTTGAAACTATCCACGGCAGATTACCAGAGTAGCACCTTTATATATATATTCTTTTTTGTTAAAAATTTAATCTGGCTTTATTGTATTAATTGATTTACCTACTTTTAAGATTAATTAACTCTAACCAACCAACATTTTATATAATGAAAAAGCGAGTAATACTTATATTCTCTACACTTGCATGTTTTTTTACTATCACTTTTAACCTACATGCACAAGAAGAAATCCTTAATAAACTTAATGACATTGCAATTGTCGACCAAAAAGTAATGATGCCAATGCGGGATGGTATCCGTTTGGCAACCGATATTTACCGTCCAAAAACAGATAAAAAGGTACCTATAATTTTTTCAAGAACACCCTATAATTTTAATTCTTGGGGAGATGGAAAACAACGTACGCGAACTGCACAACGTGCCTACGAAGCTGTAAAGCGTGGTTACGCATATGTAGTTCAAAATGAACGTGGGCGTTATTTTTCTGAAGGCGAATGGGATATTTTAGGTGTACCCTTAACCGACGGTTACGATGCGTTTACATGGATGAAAAATCAATCATGGTCTAATGGAAAAATAGGAACTTATGGCTGCTCTTCAACTGCTGAATGGCAAATGGCTGTAGCTGCCTTAGACCATCCTTCTCATGCTGCAATGGTACCACAAGGTTTTGGTGCAGGCGTTGGAAGAGTTGGAAATATTAATGAACAGGGCAATTGGTATCGAGGAGGCGTAGAACAAATGCTGTTTTTTTCTTGGTTATATGGTGTTGAACACGATAAATTCAAACCAAGAATTCCAGCAGGTGCAACACAAGAAGATTTAATACGGATTTCCAGATTTTACGATTTAGCACCTGAAAATCCTAGGGTGGACATGGCTGAAGCATTAAAGCATTTACCGCTTCAAGATATCCTTAAAAATATTAATGGTAAAAAGGAAATCTTTGATAAAATGATTCGTCGCAAGCCAAACGATCCAGATTGGTTTAAAGGAGGAATTTATCATGATAATATGGAAATTGGTGTGCCAAGTTTTTGGTTTGCGTCATGGTACGATGTGTCTATAACCCCTAATTTAAAACTGTTTAATCATGTTAGAAATAATTCTAAAGATGCTACAATTAGAGATAATCAATATTTAGTAATAGCACCAACGTTACATTGTGCTTATACCAGAGCAACTGAAAACACCATAGTAGGAGAGCGAAATGTTGGTGATGCAAGATTTAATTATAGTGAACAAATTTATGCCTGGTTTGATTTGTGGCTTAAAGGAGAAGAAAACGATTTTAAAGCCAAAACTCCTAGAGTACAATATTATACTATGGGAATTAACAAATGGCAATCATCAGATACTTGGCCACCTGAAACCGCTAAAATGGAAACATTTTACTTAAATAGTGATGGCAATGCTAATAGTTTTTTTGGAGACGGAAAATTAACATCTAAAAAACCGAGTAAAGATAATCCTGATGGTTTTACATACAATCCTATGCAACCCGTACCTTCTTATGGTGGTAATGTATGCTGTACAGGAAACGCTGTAAAAGGTGGCGCATTCGACCAGCAACAAATGGAAACCAGAAACGATATTTTGGTTTATACAAGTGATATTTTAAAAGAAGGCATCGAAGTTTCAGGATTTATTGAATCTACATTATATGTGTCGTCTGATGTAAAGGACACCGATTTTACTATAAAAATAATAGATGTTTATCCAGATGGAAAAGCTTATAATTTAGATGAAACTATTCAACGTGTACGCTATCGGGAAGGCTATAACAAAGAAGTCTTTATGGAAAAAGGTAAGGTATATAAAGTAAATCTAACGCCAATGTCAACCAGTAACTACTTCAAAAAAGGACATCGAATACGTATAGAAATTTCGAGCAGTAATTTTCCGCGTTTTGCACGTAATTTAAACACAGGAGGAAATAATTTTGATGAAACTGAAGGTATTATTGCACATAACAAAATACATCATTCATCAAGCTATCCATCACAAATAAAATTACCTATAATAACTAACTAACTAACTATAACACTCTCCAAAGATGGAGGATAAATTCTACAATCATGACTAAAATTTTAAAAACTTCATTGCTATGGATTTGCTTCATAGGACTGATATTTTCCGGACAATCACAAACAATTAACGAAGACACTTTTAGTGGGCTAAAATTTAGAAACATTGGTCCTGCAATGACCTCAGGAAGAATTGCAGATATTGCTATTAATCCAAATAATGAAAACGAATGGTATGTTGCTGTAGGTTCTGGTGGTGTATGGAAAACAACGAATTCAGGAACTACTTGGAAACCTATATTTGATAAACAAAATTCATTTTCTATTGGATGTGTAACTATCGATCCTAACAACTCCCATACCATTTGGGTTGGTACTGGTGAAAATGTTGGGGGTCGTCATGTCGCTATTGGCGATGGTATTTATGTAAGTCATGATGATGGTATGACTTGGAAGAATATGGGATTGAAAAACTCTGAACACTTATCTAAAATAATTGTACATCCTGAAAATTCAGATATCATTTGGGTTGCTTCTCAAGGACCACTTTGGACTAAAGGTGGAGAGCGTGGAATTTATAAATCTATTGATGGAGGAAAAAGTTGGAAAAGAACGCTTGGAGATAGTGTATGGGTAGGTGCTACCGATTTGCTTATTGATCCAAATAATCCCAATGTACTGTACGCTGCAACATGGCAAAGACAAAGAACTGTAGCTGCATATTTAGGAGGCGGTCCAGGTTCTGGGTTACATAAAAGCACTGATGGAGGTGAGACTTGGAAACCTCTTAAAAAAGGAATTCCAAGGTCCAATTTAGGTAAGATTGGTCTAACTATGTCTCCGTTTAATTCAGATGTTATTTATGCTGCTATTGAATTGGATAGAAAAAAAGGAGGTATTTTCATTTCTAAAAACCGAGGAGAATCTTGGTCAAAACAATCGGATGCAGTTTCAGGAGGTACAGGACCTCATTATTATCAAGAATTGATTGCTTCACCACATGAAGAAGGCACATTGTATTTAATGAATAACAGTGCACTGGTTTCAAAAAATCATGGTAAAACATTCAATAGAATGAGTAGATCAAATCAGCATAGTGATAGTCATGTAGTGGTTTTTAAGAATTCGGATCCCAATTACTTATTATTTGGAACTGATGGTGGTTTATATGAAAGCTTTGATAATACAAAAAGTTGGAAATATATACGGAATTTACCTATTACACAGTATTTTAAAATTGCTGTTGACGATTCTAAACCGTTTTATAATATTTATGGAGGTACTCAAGATAATGGTTCACATGGTGGTCCTTCACAAACGACTAGCTCTGATGGTATTGCAAGTGCAGACTGGTGGAAAGTTTTAGGTGCTGATGGAGCACAATCGGCAACAGAACCTGGAAACCCAAACATTACGTATGGAGAATTTCAACAAGGAGTTCTTTTTAGAGTAGATCAAACCACTAAAGAATCGGTTTTCATTCAACCACAACCTCAAGAAGGCGATCCTTATGAACGCTACAATTGGGATGCACCAATAGTAGTAAGTCCACATAATCCAACACGATTATATTTTGCTTCTCAACGTGTTTGGAAATCCGAGAATAGAGGTGACGATTGGACTCCAATTTCAAAAGATCTTACCTTAAATCAAGATAGAATTACATTTCCAATGTATGGTAAGCAACAAAGTTGGGATAACGCTTGGGATATAGGTGCAATGTCTAATTATAATACCATTACATCTTTGTCTGAATCACCTAAACAGGAAGGACTTATTTATGCAGGAACCGATGATGGTATTATTCAGGTGACTGAAAATGGCGGAGCATCTTGGAGAAAATTTTCACTCAATAATATTAAAGGAGTTTCAGATATTCCTTTTGTAAACGATGTACGTGCAGATTTGTTTGATGCCAATGTTGTTTATGCAGCTTTAGATAATCATAAATATGGAGATTATAAACCTTACATTATTAAAAGTAATGACAAAGGAAAAACATGGTCTTTAATAAATGGAAACTTGCCAAATAAGCTCCTAATATGGCGATTAGTACAAGATCATGTAAAAAAAGATTTACTCTTTGCTGCTACTGAATACGGTATATATTTCACATATAGCGGAGGCACTAATTGGGTGAAATTAAAAAGCGGTGTTCCAACAATTTCATTTAGAGACATTACTATTCAGCGTAGAGAAAATGATTTAGTTGCAGGCTCTTTTGGTAGAGGAATTTTTATATTAGATGATATCACGCCGATCCGAAATTTCAATACATCTATGTTGTCATCTGAAGTTACATTATTTCCAATTAAAACTGCATATTGGTATAAACAATCTAGTAGAGTTGGTAGCCAAGGTGATGCCGAGTGGATTGCAAAGAATCCTCCATTTGGAGTAAATTTCACTTACTACATGCCAAAAAAACTAAAGTCTTTAAAAGACATTCGAAAAGGTAAAGAAAAGAAAGGAAATACGAATTTTCCAGGTTGGGACGCGCTTGAAGGTGAAGCCAATCAAGATGGCCCTTCGATTTATTTAATAATTAAGGATGCTAATGGAAAAGTAGTTAATAGAGTTAAGGGTAAAAATAAAAAAGGATTTAATCGGGTGAATTGGAAACTTGATTATCCAAGAAAAAGTGGAGAACGACTTGCTGCTCCTAGATCACAACGGAATTTCTTTGGAGGCGGTGGAATTATGGCAACTCCTGGTGATTACACAGTAACTTTAGTAAAGCGTGTTGATGGAAACACAACTGTGCTACAAGAGCCTAAAGCATTTACTGTTGTACCAATGTATAATGGTACATTAAAGCGTAAATCTTTTGATGAAATGAATGCGTTTAGAGAAGAAGCGTTTAGTTTTCAGCAAGACCTTACAGCTACTAATTTGGAGATGTCTAATAGCTTAAAACTAGTTGATGCTATGAAACGTGCTGCATATAAAACGTCTAGTATTAGCGATAATTTGTTAAAAAAAATCAATTCTGCCAGAACAACATTATTGGCTATTGAAAAAGAATTAAGCGGTAATAAAATTAAAGGAGAAATTGGAGAGCGATCAAATCCAACTCCAAATGATGCCAATCGTATTGGTAGAATGGCATTGTCAAATACGTATGGTCCAACTGGTAATCACAAAGCAGCTCTTAATAGAGCTAAGAAACAATTATCTAGAATTAAGTCACAATTACAAAATGTAACTTCAAATGTATTTCCAGTACTTGAACAAGAACTTAAGAAAGCCGGAGCCCCTTGGATTGAAGGTCAAGGCTTGATAAAAAATTAATAATACTTAAACACTAGTTAAATAATTTATGAATAAACAACTTATATTTCAAAAACGACCATTTGGTTTGCCTGAAGCAGATACTTGGAGGTTAGAAGAAAACCAAATTCCAGAATTAGCTGAAGGTGAAGTCCTGATACAGCAACATTATATTTCATTAGATCCTGCTATGAGAGGCTGGATGAACGATTCAAAATCTTATATTGAGCCTATTCAAATTGGAGACGTTATGCGTGCAGGCTCTATTGGTAAGGTTATAAAATCAAACAATCATCCAACATTTAAGGTCGGCAATTGTTTGACAAGCTGGGGAGGTGTGCAACAATACGTTGCTACAAATGGTGATGGTTGGTATAAAGTAGATGATACTTTAGCACCTATGCCAAAATATATAGGCGCCTTGGGAATGCCAGGAATGACAGCCTATTTTGGAATTTTAGAAGTTGGTAAAATAAATGAAGGCGATATTGTTTTGGTATCTGGTGCTGCAGGTGCTGTTGGTAGTGTAGTAGGACAAATTGCCAAAATTAAAGGTTGTACAGTTATTGGTATTGCTGGTGGAAAGCATAAATGTGACTATCTGGTGAATGAATTAGGTTTTGATGCTGCTATTGATTATAAATCGGAAGACATTTATCAAGCATTAAAAGAAAAATGTCCTAAAGGTATTGACGTTTATTTTGATAATGTTGGTGGTGACATATTGAATGCGGTGCTTTCCAAATTGAGAAAGCGTGCACGCATTGTTATTTGTGGTGCTATTTCACAATACAATAATAAAGAAGCAGTAAAAGGACCAAGTAACTATCTGTCATTATTAGTTAATCGGGCTTCAATGCAAGGTATGGTTGTTATGGACTATGCTAAGGATTATGGCAAAGCTGCTCAAGATATGGGACTCTGGATGATGCAAGGTAAATTGAAAAGTAAAGAAGATATCTATGAGGGTATAGAAAACTTTCACGATACTTTCCAGCGCTTGTTTTCCGGTGACAAAATGGGCAAATTGGTGTTAAAAGTTATCGAATAATTCCTTTTAGAATAATAAAAATCAATCTTATGAAGCTTAAATTTTCAATACTTCTATGTTTAATTTCAGTAAGTATTTTTGCTCAAAAAAAAGTATTAGACCACTCAGATGTAGAGCTTTGGAATACCATTAAAAATCAAACTATTTCCAACGATGGCAAGTTTGTAATGTATGCTTTAGAAAAAGGCGAAAAGGATAGCTACCTTAAAATAAAAGATGCCAAAGCTACTTTAGTATTTGGTCACGAAAGAGCTAGTAAAGGGCAATTTACCTATGATTCTAATTTTGCGTTGTTTACTATTAAAGCATGGAAGGACAGTATTATAAAAATGAAACGCCGAAAAGTAAAGAAACCTAAACTACCAAAAGATACTTTAGGGATTTATAATATAAAGAGCAAATCACTTGTTAAAATTGCCAATGTAAAATCTTATAAACTGCCTGAAAAATGGTCTGGTTATGTGGCTTATTTACTTGAAGATATTAAAAAAGAAAAGAAGAAATCCAAAACCGAAAAAGATACTACCGCAACTAAAAAAGAGAAAAAGAAAAAAGGACTAAAAAAAGTAAGTAAGGATAATGGGTTTCATTTGGTGCTTCGAAATTTAACGACCAATACAGAAGATACCTTAAAGTATGTTACCAACTTTACTTTTGCAAAAGAAGGCCAACAACTAGCTTACACAACAACTGGCGAAAAAGATAACATAAAAGCAGGTGTTTATGTTATGAATCTTGAAACCAATACCTCTTCACAAGTATTTGAAGCTAATAAGAAGGCAAAATACTATCAATTGAATTTTAATGATGATGGAACGAATTTAGGATTTGTTGTAGATACCGATACTACGAAGGTATTGGTAAGACCTTACAAATTATATATGTGGAAAGACGGAAACACTTCAGCCGAAAAATTGGTTGATGCTACTTCAGCACCTAATGGTTACAGAGTATCTTCTGATGGAAACATAACCTTTTCAAAAGATAATACGAAGCTGTATTTTGGTTTAGCAACACCTCCAATTGTGAAGGATACTACACTTATAGATGAAGAAATTGTAAAAGTTGAAGTGTGGACGTATAATGAGCCAAGATTATATACAGTTCAAGAACTGCAAGTAAAAAATGATAAGAAAAAATCATATCAAACAACTATACATTTAAATAATAATAACAAGTTAGTTCAACTTGCAACAACAGCATATCCTAATGCGCAACTGGGAAATGAAGGGAATTCAAATTATTCCCTTTTAAGCAATCCTAAACCTTATCAATTAGAAAGTCAATGGTCTGGAGTTTGGGCTAGTGATTACGCGATTGTGAATACAAATTCAGGTGAGACAAGTTTAGCACTTAAAAAAATAGGTGGTTCAATGCGATTAAGTCCAGAGGGGAAATATGCATATGGGTATAGTCCTGTAGATAGTACTTGGATTGCGTATAACATTGCGTCTAAAAAACGTGTAGATTTAACCAAAGGGAAGGTGTTTTATAACGAATTAAATGATTCGCCAACGCATCCAAGGTCATACGGTATTGCTGGATGGGCAGATAATGACAAAGAGTTACTCATTTATGATCGCTATGATATTTGGAAGTTTAATCCTGATACTGGTGTGAGTTCCAAATTAACAAAAGGAAGAGCAGACAAAATAACATACAGGTATATTAAATTGGATAATGAAGAACGATTTATAGATACCAACGAAAAATGGTTATTAACAACGTTTAATGAAACGAATAAGCATTCTGGCTATTATGAATATAATCCTAAGAGTAATACAGGAAAACAGTTGTTATCTGGTGCATATAGCTATTCAAGACCAACCAAAGCACAATTTGGGAAGAACCTCATATTTACGCGTCAATCGTTTCAAGAGTTTCCAAACATTCGTTTATCCGATTTGAGTTTTAAAAAACAAGTGGTTATTAGTGATGCCAATCCGCAGCAATCTGACTATAATTGGGGAACTTCTGAACTTGTTACTTGGACATCTTTAGATGGAAAAGAACTAACAGGTATGCTTATTAAACCTGAAAATTTTGACTCAAATAAGAAGTATCCAATGATTGTAAACTTCTATGAGAAAAGTTCAAACGGATTATTTAGACATCGCGCACCATCTGCAGGACGATCAACCATTAATTACAGTTTTTATACCAGTAGAGGCTATATAATTTTTAATCCAGATGTCTATTATCGCACAGGATATCCAGGAGAAAGTGCTTATAATTGTGTCATTCCGGGAGTAACATCATTAATAGAAAAAGGCTTTGTAGATAAAGATCATATTGGCGCACAAGGACATAGTTGGGGAGGTTATCAAGTAGCCTACTTAGTCACTAAAACTAATATTTTTAAAGCCGTAGAATCTGGAGCTCCAGTGCCTAATATGATAAGTGCTTATGGAGGTATTCGTTGGTGGACAGGATTGAGCAGACAATTTCAATATGAACATACACAAAGTAGGATAGGAGGAACACCTTGGGAATACCCATCACGTTTCGTTGAAAATTCTCCTATTTTCTATATCGATAAAATAAATACGCCTTTATTAATTATGCATAATGATGCCGATGGACATGTGCCATGGTACCAAGGTATTGAGTTTTTTGTGAGTTTACGTCGTTTGGGGAAACCAGCATGGTTTTTAAATTATAATGGCGAACCACATTGGCCTTTAAAACTTCAGAATAGAAAAGATTTTAATATACGTATGTCACAATTTTTTGATTATTATTTAAAGGGAGCAGCAAAACCTGTCTGGATGGAGCGTGGTGTGCCAGCGATTGAGAAAGGGATAAATCAAGGATTGGAGTTGATGGGTTCTGAAGATAAAAATTAAAAGTAGGTTAAAAACCAAATAAAGAAAAAGGCTGAAATTTAAGTTTATACTTAAAATCAGCCCTTTTTAATTCTGTAGCAATTTTTAATTTTCAAATCGCATGTTTCCTGTAAGCATAATTTCTTCATAATTTTTAAATTTGAGTCTATCATAATTTATCTTGATTAGTTTTTGAGTAATCCTTGATAATCTTTGCTTATTGTTGCTAAATGTTCTCATGGCTAAATGTCTTAATTTTTAATTCTTATTGTTTAGTAGTTTTTCTACGATTAACTATAACGTCTTTTTTCATTCCAAACCCGTGACTTAGTCATACTCAATCTTTTTGGAATTTTTACTTTACTTAAATCTCTCATGATTTCTTTTATTTATTGATTAATAATTATTTATACAAATTTACTGTAACGTCTTTTAGTATTCCAAATAATAGCTTTTGTATTGCTTAATCTTTGTGGAATTCTTACTTTGTTTAATGTTGTCATCGGTTCTAATTTTTAGTTTAATTGTTATGATTTACCTTATAGACGACATAAGATATATTTTGTTACAGTACTATGCATAGCAAAGTATTATATTTAACATATTTTAACGTTTAGTGATTAGAATTTTATTAATTTTGGATAGGGTAGTGTAACATATTTTCAAATTATTACTCTTATTAAATATATCAATCAATCCAACCAATCCAAATGAAACGCATTCTTTTAGTACTAGTAAGTGGCTTTATACTTCAAGCTACAGCTCAAACAACATTAACAACTGCTCAATGGCAGGAAGATTTAAAATTTTTACAGCATACCGTTCACGATGAGTATGCGTTTTTATTTAAAAAAACGACGGCTGAGGCATTTGATACTGAAGTAGATAAACTTTATAAAGAGATTCCTAATCTGCAAGAACATGAGATTATTATTGGTTTAGCAAAACTTGTATCTTCTTTTAAGTATGGACATACCGTATTAGGGTTTAGATATCAACCTGAAAAATTTCATCAATTGCCTTTAAACTTTTATCAGTTTAATGATGGCGTGTTTATTCAAGGCGTACATAAAGATTATAAACAAGCATTGGGAGCAAGGGTTATTGCTATAGCCGGAGTTCCTATTGCCGATGCTTTAGCAGCAATTTATCCAGTGGTACCAGCAGAGAATGACCAATTTTTTAAAGCTTATGCTGGCTTATATTTGAGTGTTCCTGAAGTATTACATGCTCAAGGTATAACAAAAACGTTTTCTGATGATGTTGAACTCACCTTAGAAAAAGATGGAGCAATTTTTAAGCAAAGTTTTAAGTCCTTACCAAAAGGGAAGCGTGTACCAACTGAATATAGTCTTGTTCAGCAGGATAGTATTTGGTTAGATGCACGTAATCAAGATATTACACCTAATTATTTAAAGTATTTAGATAAAATATATTACTATGAATATTTGCCAGAACAAAAAACAGTTTATGTAAGACATAGCCAAATACAAGATGATCCTTCGGAGAATATTCCAGATTTTTATGAACGTCTTTTCAATTTCATAGACAACAACGATGTAGAACGCTTAGTGATTGATGTACGTTTAAATGGGGGTGGAAACAATTATAAGAACAAACCCATTATTACTGGCATTATCAAATCTGAAAAGATAAATAAAGTTGGCAATTTGTTTGTGATTATTGGTAGGCGTACATTTTCGGCATGTCAAAATCTGGTTAACGAAATGAGTAATTATACCAATGCTATTTTTATTGGTGAGCCTACTAGTGAAAATATCAATTTCTATGGTGATAATAATCGTGTAGAGTTACCCAATAGTAAAATTCCTGCATTTTTATCTTTTGCTTGGTGGCAAGACAAGCCACAATGGGAGGGAGAAGAATGGTTAGCGCCTCATATTGCTGTTGACATGAGCTCTGAAGATTATAGAACAAATAATGATGTTGTTCTTAACGCAGCATTATCCTTTGCCGATGATAATTATATTCTTAACCCAATGCAATATTTGACTAATTTTTTCATGACAGGACAAATAGACAAATTAAAAAGTGAAGCAGCACGAATGGTTAAAGATCCAAAGTATAAGTACTTCGATTTTGAAGGGAAGTTTAATCAAGCGGGTTATCAGTTACTAGGAGATGGTCAGGGCAAAGAAGCTATTTTTGTATTTCAGATGGTAACTAATATGTACCCAGAATCGGCAAATGCTTGGGATAGTTTAGCAGAAGGATATTTAAAAGCTGGTGATAAAGAAAAAGCGACGGAATATTATAATAAGGCTATTGCAATGGATCCTAATGGACCAACCGGGAAAAACGCCAAAGAGATGTTAAGAAGGATGGCTGAAAATTCCCATTAGGAATATTTGAAGAAAAGATTTGAATTATTGAATGTATTCACTTGATATTTGCGCTGCTAATTTGGCATTGTTATATACTAATTCAATATTCGCTTCGAGGCTTAGTCCTCCAGTAAGCTCTTTAACTTTGCCAAGTAAAAATGGAGTGCTGTCTTTACCTTTTATGCCCAGCTTTTTTTCTTCAATAAGTGCTTTATCAATAGCATTATTCATAAGCTTAAAATCCAGTTCTTTATCTTTTGGGACAGGGTTAGTAATAATAACACCACCTTTAAGATCGAGTTCCCATTTGGTTTTTAAAAGTTTTGCAATTTCAGTGGCAGTATCCATATTATAATTCACTTTAAAACCACTTTTCTGTGTATAAAATGCAGGTAATTCATCGGTTTGATAACCCAGTACGGGAATACCAAATGTTTCTAAATACTCGAGTGTTAAACCCAAATCGAGTATGGCTTTTATACCTGCACAAACTACAGCTACATTAGTATTTGCCAATTCTTGCAAATCGGCCGATATATCAAAAGATTCTGAAGCACCACGATGTACACCACCTATACCACCAGTAGCAAATACGCATATTCCTGCAAGATCTGCGGCTATCATAGTAGAAGCTACAGTAGTTGCACCATCAATTTTTTGTGATAATAAATAGGGCAAATCTCTACGACTAGCTTTTACAATTTTATCTCCTGATTTTGCTAAATAATCAATTTCACTTTCATTAAGTCCTACTTTAATTTTTCCATTTAGGAGTGCTATGGTTGCAGGAATAGCACCATTATCCTTAACAATTTGTTCTACATTCAAGGCGGTTTCCTTATTCTGTGGATAGGGCATACCGTGAGAAATAATGGTAGATTCTAGTGCTACTAAAGGGTGGTTATTTGATAAAGCCTTTTTAACTTCTGAATTAATCTCGAGGTAATCTTCAATCATGCTGTAATGTTTCTAAAACTTTTTGAACACAAATATCTGGGTTTACAGCATCTTGATGCATAATGGTAATTTGGGCACAAGCAGAAGCAAATTGAACCATGTCGTATAATTCCATACCATTGGTTTCTCCGTATAGTATTCCTGCCATAAAGGCGTCTCCTGCTCCAGTAGTGTTAACTGGAGAAATAATTTTATTCTTATCTATAAATATTTCATTTTCATCACCATAAGCTACACCATCCATACCTAAAGTGATGAATACTTTTTTAACACCTAAGTCTAAAAAATGAGCAACCACTTTTTCATATTCAATTTCGTGTTCAACTTTAATACCACTTAGTAATTCTGCTTCTATGGCATTACATTTTAATATATATAATTTATCAAGAATTGATTTTGCTTTTAGGGCTTTTTTAGCCGAAACAGCCTCTAATGCAAAACGCATATTTGGTAGTTTTTCAGTTACCAATTCCAATGTGGAAGTTGGAAGATTAGTTTCTATAACACAGTAGTCACTTTTTGCAATCACCTCTAAATTATCTAAAATAAATGCGTCAGGAATTTCATTATAAATATCCATTGCAGTGAGTCCCAAAGCCATATCATTAGACTTATCCATTATAGCCATAAAAATAGAGGTTTTACTATTTTCTTTAATTAAGCTATGGCTAATTGAAATTCCTAAGTCATTACAGGAATCTGTTATAGTCTTTGAGAATTCATCATCTGCAAAAACAGTTAAAAAATCTACATTAAAGTCAAGGTGTTTTAAATTTTCAGCAATGTTTCTTCCAACACCACCAAGAATGGTTTCAAGGTGTCCAGTATTAGAGTCTTGATAAATTAATTCTTCATTGGAAAAACCAATCAAATCCATATTTGAAGCACCAATTACTGAAATCTTTGGATTATTTGACATCTTTAATAAAGTATTGAATAAAAATTCTTTTTAATTTAGGTAAATTTACAAGATATAGTTAAAATGTATGCAAAAATTCAAGTCAATTTTTAAAAAAGAAAAGCCAATTATAGGGATGGTACATGTGCAAGCACTACCAGGAACTCCAAAACATAAATTTGAATCCTCACTTATTATCGATAAAGCTCTTGAAGAAGCCAGTGTGTATACCAAGGCTGGTATAGATGCTATTATAATCGAGAATATGCACGACATTCCATATCTTAAAAATGGAGTAGGACATGAAGTAAGTAGTATAATGACGGTAATTGCTCACCAAATAAAGCAAGAGACCAAGTTGCCAATTGGCATACAGATTTTGGCCGGAGCAAATCATGAAGCCTTGGCTGTAGCCAAAGCATCATCAATAGATTTTATTCGTGCCGAAGGTTTTGTCTTTGCACATACTGCTGATGAGGGTATAATTGAAGCTCAAGCAGGAAATCTATTGCGATATCGTAAAAAAATAGATGCAGATACAGTGGCTATTTTTACTGATATTAAAAAGAAACATAGTTCACATGCCATTACTCAGGATGTATCATTATTAGATACTGCAAAGGCTGCACGTTTCTTTTTAAGTGATGGGGTTATTATTACCGGAAGTCACACAGGAGATTCTGCTTCTATCGACGAATTAAAAGAGCTCAAATCACAATTAGATTTTCCAGTAATTGTTGGCTCAGGAATAACACAAGACAATGTCTTAAATTATTTACCGATATGCGATGCGATGATTATTGGGTCCTATTTTAAAGAAAAAGGTTACTGGGAAAATGAGTTGAGTTATAATCGTATTGCAAAATTTATGGATTCTGTAAGAAAATTATAATAAAGATTGATAAATATTTAATTTTTAGTGGTTAAGAACCTAACAAATATCATTTTTTGAGTTATATTTAGTCTTTAGCTTTATCTTCATTCTAATTCTAAATGCATAATTATGAAAATATACGATAATAAGCACATCAAAAATGTTGTTTTTGTTGGAGCTCATGGTAGTGGTAAAACCACAATGGCTGAAACCATGTTGTTTGAAGCTGGACTATTAAACAGAAGAGGTACAGTAGAAAGCAAAAATACGGTTTCAGATTATCATGAAATCGAACAAGAACGCGAGACTTCCGTATTTGCAACGCCATTACATACTGAATGGCGCAATTATAAAATAAACATTATTGACACACCTGGATTAGACGATTATTTGGGTGAAATAGTTTCTTCAATTCGAGTTGCTGATACTGTTGCTACAATTATTAATGGCAGACATGGTATTGAAGTTGGAACTGAAATTATTTGGAATTATATTAACAAATACAACAGACCAACACTCTTTGTAGTAAACCAAATTGACCATTCGGATACAAATTTCGATAAAAGTTTTAATGATATTAAGGCTTTAGTTGGTAATAATGCTGTTAAAATTCAATATCCAATAGTAATAGATAGCGCACAATGTATCATTGATGTATTAAAAATGAAACTCTATAAGTTTTCTCCTGAAGGTGGAAAGCCTGAAAAATTGCCTATTCCTGACGATCAAATAGACTTGGCAAATGAGCTGCATAACGAACTGGTTGAAAAAGCAGCTGAGAATGATGAAGAACTTCTAGAATTATTCTTTGATAAAGGTACGTTGAATGAAGACGAAATGCGAAAAGGCATTAAAGCAGGAATGTTACATCATGAATTATTTCCTGTATTTTGTGTTTCTGCATTAAAAGATATGGGTACAGGCCGTTTAATGGGCTTCATAGACAATGTTGCTCCAGCTGCAGCTGATTTAAAGCCAGCACAAAGCATAGAAGGAGAAGACATCTCACCAACAACCGAAGCACCTACAGTGCTTTTTGTTTTTAAGACATTATACCAACCCAATTTAGGGCAGATTACTTTTTTTAAAGTAAAATCAGGAGAAGTAAAACTCAACGATAAATTAACCAACTCCAGAAAAGATGAAACCGAAATTATAAACCAATTGTTTATTATGGATGGTAAAAAAAGAGAATCGGTTTCAAAATTAACAATTGGCGATATTGGGGCTACCTTAAAATTGAAGTTTACCAAAACTAACGACACGCTTTATAGTGGTAAAAAGCCAATTACATTGTCACCTATTCAATACCCAGCTTCAAGAATTACGAAAGCTGTTTTTGCTGTTGATAAACATAATGAAGAAAAATTAAGTGATGCATTGAAGCGTATTCACAGTCAAGATCCAACAGTAATTGTACAATTTTCGAAAGAATCTAAGCAACTACTCTTAGGCTGCCAAGGAGAATTACATTTATCGACAATAAAGTGGATCTTAAAAAATATGTATGGTGTTGAAGCTAAATTTGAGAAACCAAAAATTCAATATAGAGAGACTATTCAGCGTTCTTCAACATCAAGTTACAGACACAAAAAACAATCAGGAGGCTCTGGTCAATTTGGTGAAGTACACATGAAAATTGAGCCATGGCATGAAGATATGGAGGAACCTAGCGGATTTAATGTTAGAGGCAAGCAAGAAGTAGATTTACCTTGGGGAGGAAAATTGGTGTTTTATAATTGTATTGTTGGAGGTGTTATAGATCAACGTTATTTACCATCAGTTATGAAAGGTGTATTAGAAGTCATGGAATCAGGGCCGTTAACCAACTCTTATATTCGAGATATACGTGTAATGGTCTATGATGGTAAAATGCATTCCGTAGATTCTAATGATATTTCATTTAAAATAGCAGGAGCACATGCTTTTAAAGAAGCCTTTTTAAATGCTAATCCAAAGTTGTTAGAACCCACAAACGAATTAGTTGTAACAGTTCCAGAAGAAATGGTTGGTAATGTTATGACCGATTTACAATCCCGAAGAGCTATAATTCAAGGCATTGAAAGTAATGGTCATTATCAAATTTTAAAATGCATTTCGCCAGCAGCCGAACTGTATGGATATTCTACAGGATTACGATCATTAACACAAGGTAGAGCAACTTTTAGCTCCAGATTTTCAGCTTATAAACCAGTACCACTAAACATACAAAGCGAATTAATAAAAAATTAATAACCATAAAATATTTAACATATGCAGACTAAAGTATCATATTTGAGCGATTTGAAGTTTAATCTAGAAACTTGGAAAAGAGAGTTACGATTTCATTATAATGAAATGGACACTTTTCAAGAAAAATTAGAAGAGATTGCAAGTAGGGAATTTACAAAAAAGGCACTAGTACCTCTGGAGACTTTTCAGAACAGAATTACGATTGAAAAGAATGCCATTTCAAAACTAATGCATCGCTGCAAACGCAAATTGTCTAATGTAGATAGAGTTGATTATGGCGAAAATATTGATGGTAGATTGCAATACCAACAAAGCTCTTTGCGTGATGATATGAAGCATTATATTAGAATGCATTATGAACTTAAAGAAGAAATGATGGACTATTTTCTTGTTTGGTTGTAATTAAGTATCAGCTATAGATTAAAAAGAGCGTTAATGAATATTACGCTCTTTTTTTATTAGAAGTTACTTTATATGATTATTGTCATAGGTGAGAAGAAAATTCAAAGTTAACTTTGAAAAAATAAAATAACTCATTTACTATGAATACACATTTAATGAGAAAAACAAAAACGATAATTGCAATTGCTTTAATAGCAATTCTTTTTGCTTGTAATTCAAAAGAAGATGTAACTGCTACTGATGTTTCAGGCACTTATGAAGGAACTTTAACAACTGTGGGATTAACAAGTCGTGTAAGCAATTCTCAAGCAATATTAACAGCAACAGTAATTGTAAGTAATGTAGGTGATGAAATTGAAGTACACTGTACTGCAGATAATTTTGACGAAACAATAATGCTTAACACTTATGAAAACGGCGATGAAACTATGGTATGCTACACAGGAGCAGATTTTGAAGACATGTATGGACACATGCTTGGAGAAGGTCCTATGGGAAATGGTATGCAAGGCAATGCCTCTGAATGGATGCAGCATTTAAATAATGACCATCAACAAGGTGACGAACATTTTGGAGAATTTAATATGCTTGACCATAGCTTTAATTTCTTGTTTAAAACAAGTAATGGAGATTTTCAATTTCAAGGAACCAAGAATTAGTCCGTTTAATTAGTCATTTATGATTTTATAATTTATTAAACTTTGCAAAAAAGCCAACTAAAAGTTGGTTTTTTTGTTTTAACTTATTTTGTCTTTTTATAACTCAAAACTTAATTTATAAGGAAAAAGATGCTCAACACAACTATTAAAACACGTATATTTACAATAAATCTTTTATTAATTTAAAGATAAAGAATATCTTTGAACAATAATTTCGATATCTGATAAAACATTTTAAATAAACATGGCAAAATCCCAACAAACTTTTAATAAGAGTGAAAAAGAAAAAAAGCGTTTAAAAAAGCGTGAGGAGAAGAAAAAGAAAATGGAAGCTAGAAAGCTTGAAAAAGAAGCCGGTGGAAAAAAGGGAATTGAATTTGCTTATGTAGATCATAATGGTAATTTAACAGACACACCTCCAGATCCTTCAAAAAAGATTAAGGTTAAAGCAAAGCATATAGAAATTAGTATTCCAAGAACTTTAGAGAGCGACAGAGAAGTTATAGACCCCATTAGAAAAGGAACCGTTTCGTTTTTTGATACGTCTAAGGGCTTTGGCTTTATTATTGATACTGAGAACCAAGAAAAATACTTCACGCATGTAAGTGGTTTAATTGATGAAATTGCCGAGAATGACAACGTTTCTTTCGAACTGGAAAAAGGATTGAAAGGCATGAATGCAGTTCGTGTTAAAAAAGTGTAACTATTGCCTAATCTTATTTCATTGTCTTTATTCATAATAGTCTATAAAGAGCTTAAAGGCACTCATATATAACATCCACTGGATAAACCTATTCATTAAATGTACTATAATGTTCCGCGTTATCTTACTTTGCTTTAGTAAAAGCAGGGCAGAGCGTTAAGAAAAGATCTATAGTCCTTTTTAGCGAATGAGCCAACTGGGGCTTTGGCATACTACACTTTCTTTTAAAAGTTTTCTTATCCAAAACTTCTTTTACTAAACTTAATAAAATCGTGAATCATAGGTTCGAGATTCATGAGCTCCACTAAAACAATAGAAACCTTGCAAGTAAACACTTTTTACACGAAACGACGATAGTAGAGTTGTGATAGTGAAGTTTCATAATTTCCAATTTTAAATAAGCATGAATAAGTAAATGTGTGTAGAATAGGTATGTTGAAATATATTTAATCAACTATGTAGTTGACTAACTATATTTTATTATATTTACATTACAATCAATAAAAATGGAAAGAGATTTTATTAAAGAGCTTGGTTACAAAGCATTAGACAATCGCTTAAAACGTATTAGCGATAAAATGTTTCATGAAACAAGAAAGTTTTTCAAACAAATCAATATTGATGTAGAGCCGAGTTGGCATCTCGTATTTAAATTATTAAAAGAAAACGAGATGCTAACGATGGTTGAAATTGCAAAGCAGTTAGGCTATACACATCCATCAATGGTAGTATTGCTTCAAAAGATGAGCTCCAAGGGCTATATCGTTTCAGAAAATGATGTGATCGATAAACGTAAACATAACATCAAATTAACTCAAAAATCCTACAATCTCCTTCCAAAATTAGAACAAATATGGAACAGTTGTGAGAAGGCGATTTTTCATATGTTAAACGAAGACATTTCCATAATTAGCTATCTTGATGACATCGAAGCATCGTTAAATACCATTTCTTTTCAAGAGCGTTTCTTTATTGAATACCAAAAATCAAAACACTAAAATCCACCATTATGAAAAAATCAGAACAGGATTATGTCAACACATCAGCAAAAAATTCCGCAGAACTATCGCGTAGAGGCATGATTAAAACGCTAGGATTAGGCTTAACTTTAACAGCACTTCCTTCCTTTATGTCATCAGCAATGACAGAAATCTCCATAGACGCTTTAGATCATGGAGAACAAATTATTCCTGTCAAGGAAAGTGAATTAATAGAAATGCAAAAATTTATTGAAGAATGTATTGCTGCCAACAAAGAATCTAAACCACAAGAAGCAGTGAAAGAAGTTTTAGCCAAAGGCGTTTCTAATCCACAGGCAATGTTGAAAGCAATTGGTGAACCAACAGAAGCAGGATTAAAGGTATTTCTTCGCTCAAAAGAATTAACCATTTTTGCAGCTACTTGGACGCCTCAAATGAATCTCATGCCACATAACCATCATATGTGGGCAAATATTGGATTATATACAGGAAGAGAAGACAACATCATATGGAAACGAAATAAGGAGAATTTAGAAGCTCATGATGTTAGATGTTTATTTGCGGGAGATGTTGCTACATTAAACACAAATGCCATTCATTCTGTAACAAACCCTCTTCAAAGATTTACTGGAGGGCTTCACATTTATGGTGGCGATTTCTTTGCTACAGAGCGTAGTCAATGGGATCCAGATACACTTATTGAGGAACCATCCAATGGTGATGTAATCCGGAATATTTTCAAGAAAGCAAATGAACAAATGCGCAGAATTAGAAATGACTAATCAAGAAAAAGAAATCGAATCCATAAAGCAAACACTAGAAGATTATGCCATAGCATATTGTGCTAAAGATATTGAGGCCATAATGCAGGTGTTTGATGCCTCCAATAATATATCAGTTATTGGAACAGGAGCAAGGGAGCTTTGTGTTGGTAGAGATCAGGTGAAATCCTTATTTTTAGATAACTTTGAAGAAGCCACAGCGCAAAGAATTGAATGGACTTGGATCGATATTCGACTTTCAAATAATCATGCAGTTGCTTCTGTAACACTAATTCTTCATTTAAATTATAAAGGAAAGGAAATGCAAGTTCCTATTCGATGGACGGTGGTATTAAAACATCAAAACGAGCGTTGGGTTTGGTTGCATAGAAATGCATCAACCGCCGCTATTAGTCAAGATGAAGGACAAGCTTATCCAAAAGAAAAAATAATATGGAACGAGAGTTAATATCAAGCGGAAGTCCTTACGAAAATATTGTAGGATTTAGTCGTGCTGTTAGAGTTGGATCATATATCACAATTGGAGGAACCGCACCTATGGATGCCAACGGAAATACCGTAGGAGTGGGTGATATTGCTGCTCAAACCAAACAATGTTTGGAAATTATTAAAATGGCATTAGAAAATGCCGGATCTGGTTTAAAAGATGTGGTTAGAACTCGAATGTTATTAACAAATATCGAAGATTGGAAAGATGCTGCTCAGGTAAGAGCATCTTATTTTAAAACCATAAGACCAGTAGACACCATCATGCAAGTGTCGCGATTTATAAATCCCGATTGGTTAATTGAAATTGAGGTTGATGCTGTTGTTACTTCATAAAATTTATTTTAAAATGCTTCTTCTACAATGTTAATGATTCATTTACTCTTGAAAGAAACGATGCGTAGGAGTAAAGTGTAATATGTGACGTGAAAAAGTATAAAAAACCACTAATTTTTATAAATTGTTTCTGAATATTATAGGGGTTTCATTCTTCATCCCATTATTCTGAACAAATACTACTGCCTTTAGTTTTATAACAATAGTATCAATCAGTTTTACGCGTGCTTCAAAATTATCGTTTCTTCTTGCTAAGCCAGTAAAAACTAAATCAGCCTTTTTACTTTTATTTATTAATATTTCTAGTGGTTCATTTTTATCCTTAGTAAGGACATGGATGTTGGCAGCTATTCTCGCTTCATTTATTGAATATTTAATATGATGTTCCATAAGCTTTTTTTCTTCTTCCGAATGGGTAATCGAAAATATATTGACCTCTGTCTTGCTCCATTTCCTATTCAATCTAATGAGATAGGAGAGGAGAAGCATTAAATCACCATTCCTATCCTGTCCACGCCACCAAATATCAATTCGTTTTTTAGTTTTCTTGCTGAAGGGCTTTGGAATATAACCCACAAGAATATTTTTTCCGGACGTGGCAAGATCATTTATAATTTGTAATTCTTGAAGCTTGCCTTTGTGAGTTTGTGACCATCCAAACACTACAGTGTTAGTCTTTATTCCGGCTATACCATGAGAAGCGGCAATAAGATTCATTCCCAATTTAAAATCACTAACTACATTTACTTCTGTGAGTGCTTGTAAACCTTCGAATTTTAGATCCTGCTGCATTTCGAAGACAATCTCATTACGTCTGTCCAATTCTTCTTTGTCTGTTAGCGTAATTAACCTTGAAATTGTTAGCAAACCACTATTCTGGCCTAACATTTCTGTAAATTTAACCAATGGTAAATGTTCCTTAATCTCATGTATAAACAGGATTATTATTGGACGCCAATTTCTGGGATGAATTTTTTTAGCACTTAAACGTAACAACGCATATCTACTTAAATGCATCCAAATCCCTGTGGAGGCATCCCCCCATTGTTGCTCCAGTTTTTTGTTCATCAAATAGGTGAAAATGACAATTTCCAATCCAAGGGCGAAAGCAAAAGCAAGTGAATTTATCAACCACATAACTGCCATAGCAGCTAAAGCACCCAGCAATGAAACATACCATGGAACATTAATTTTTGGTCTGTAGGAAGGTTCTTTTATAAGTTGTTCTACAGCCGCACTAATATTTATGGCCACATAAAGCGTTAAAAATAGCACAGAAACATATTGAGCAATCGTATTCAAACCACCTAGAAAAACAGCAGCTATTGCAATCATACCACTAATCCATGTCGCTATAGTTGGCTGACCTGATTTCGATAACTTTGATAAAAACTTTGGCATAAGACCATCCATGGATAAAGCTTGAAGAATTCTTGGCCCACCCAAAATACTTCCAAATGCAGAAGACAAAACAGCGCCCCAAACGGCAGGATAAACTAGCCAAGGGCCAAAAACAGCAAGACGAGTCCAAATTGTAACGCCTGCTTCAGGGTCTGCCATTTGTTCTAATGTTAATGCACCAGTTATTGCCAAAAGTAATGGAATAATTAGATAAATTATAGCGCCAGATACTACTGCACTAAGTGTGCCTTTAGGAATTGATTTTTGGGGATCTTTCAAATCACCACTTAAACCAATTCCAGCCGTAAATCCAGTTACAGCAGGAAAAAATACGGCAAACACATACCAAAAACCCTCAGGTGCGGTTTGATAAGTTGCTTCAGTTATAGGGGCGTGCAAATCTTGTGTTAACACTCCAATTATAAGTGCTATAATCGAAGTTCCTACAATAATCATGATTGGAATTTGTGATTTAAGAACTAGTTCTGCACTTTTACCTGAAAGTGCAGTAACCAAAACTATAAAGGTAATAGTTAAACCCTGCAAGGCATAAGCAGGTAATGCCATATTGCTTTCTGGCCATAATATTAGAATGGCCTCAGATAGACCATAGCAATAAAAGGTAACGCTTAAAGTTCTACATAAATAAAGCGGTATCCCGATAGCGCCACCAGGTTCCAAACCAAGACTACGAGAGATCATAAAGTATTCCCCACCAACTCCAACTTTAATATTGGTAGAGATGGCAGAAGCACTTAAACCCGTAATAAACGTAATGGAACTGGACATTAACACAATAACGATGGTTTTTATAAGACCCGTATTTCCAACAATCCAACCAAACCTTAAATACATAATTAAACCAAGAATGGTCAATATACTAGGTGTATATACACCTAGAAAAGTACCAAATTTATATGGTCTGTTTTTTTTCATATGAATCGATAGCTCATTTATTTGTTTAATTATCAGATACAGTTAAAGATAATGCAAAATTAGATGAGATTACTAAAGATA
>Ga0114934_10000361_pt1 | contig 28358 bp, 8 predicted proteins | sample 4SBtaG_2_FD_99695 | JGI IMG/M metagenome (GOLD analysis project Ga0114934, IMG submission 99695) | Deep subsurface microbial communities from Kolumbo volcano to uncover new lineages of life (NeLLi) - 4SBTROV10_white metaG | ecosystem: Environmental > Aquatic > Marine > Volcanic ...
GTAAAGTCGCCAAAGTAATCCAGGAGCTGTCCCTTGAGGACAAGCCTCCCGTTACGGGCAACGAGCTTGCGAACCTCGAAGAGATTGGCCAAGCAAGCCTGAGGACAGGCGCAGGACGAGTCACACTGCCCCGGGCAGGCCTGGTCGTCGGCCTGGTCACAATCTTCACCGTACTCGCGCAGTCCATCGCCGCAGGACGACGCCGGGCTGGGCAGCGACACCGCCAACAGTTGGTACTCGGCAGCTCCCTTCGCAGAGGCCACCATCGCGTACCAGTCACCGGTGAGGGGTTCAGCGACCGAGCAGTGGCCAAACGGGCCGCCACCAATGCTGCGGCAGTCGAAGTCGTCCTCGCTGGCCGGCGAGCCTGCGCGCAGGTAAAGGTCCAGGTCGCTGCGACTGTCGTCGATGGAATTGAGGGTTGCTGACACGGCGGAGGAACCGGCAGGCACGGTAAACTGGTATTGGTCCTGGTCCTTCTTGTCCGCGAGGGCATCGGCAAAGCCCACGTTGGCCGATGCGTCAAAAATCAGGGCTGCCTGTTGTTCGGCTCCTTCGCAGCCGGCGGCCTCATCGACAACACTGTTCACCCAGTCGGTCCAGGCGGCGACGCTGGTGTCAAAGCTGTGATCACCTGGACCGCAGTCGAGCTGGGTGCCACCCGAGGTCACACCTGCCAGGCGCGAACCGTCCCCCCCGTCGACGAACAGCGGGCCGCCTGAATCGCCGTGACAGGTATTCGAAGCGCTGCCGTCAAAGTTCCAGCAGACGTTGCCGTCGTCGTCGCCCGACTCGCAGCCGACCGTGGTGACGTCTCCCATCCGCTTGATGCCGAAGTCAGAGGCCGCGCCGTCGCTGCGACCATAGCCCACCACCACTGCCGCGCTGCCGACAGACGGCGTGGCACCCACCATCGCTGCCGGTACAATGCCTTCTACCGGACGGTCAAGGGTCACGACCGCCAGGTCACCGACGGGAAAAAGGTAGCCCGGATTCACGCTTACGGATTCGGCCCGGTACACGCCTGCGCCCTGAAGGTAAACCGAGTACAGGCCCTTGTAAGGCGCTCCTGCTCCCTGGCACTGCGCGCCGTCCCATGGACACACGCAGTGGGCCGCGGTGAGAAAACTGCGGCAGCCGATCAACGTACCGCTGCAGGTCATGCCCGAGTTCCAGGGGTTGCTGCCGTGCAACAACATACCCACCTCGGGGTAGTCGAAAGTGGCCACCCCGTTGACCACGCTTGCCGGGGCAGGAGCAGGAGAAAAACCGAGGACTGGCGCCAGGGCCAACAATAAAAAGCCCACGCACGCAACCTTTGCGACCTTGTAACGACTCGACCCCACTCAGCACTCCGAGCGCCGACCGTCTCATAGAAAGACAGTCCAGCCGGAGCCGGGCGTTTAGCAGATTGCCCCCTGCCAAGCCAAGCCCGGCAAAGCGATTTTGCAGACATGCGAGAAAACACGCACTTACGCGTAGGGTCGAGAAGGGAGTGTGAGGCTACGAAGGTATAAAACCGACCGGGGCAGAAGATTTTGAAATGCTTTACAGTTGAGGTTCTACGACAGCCGAAGCCAACAGCGGCTCGCGCCAGGGGCGGGCCACGAACAAGCCGTCGGTGGCGCTCGAGAACCTCAGCACCGTGGCGCCGGCCACACCCACCCTGCTGTTTTCGTCAAAGGACAAGGGCGGCAGTAAGCCGGTATCAAACCCGCGCAGGCCGGTGAGGGCCGCCATGAAACGGGGCGGGGTAAGACGGCGGCCGGATCTCAGCAGCCCTTCTTTCAGCAACAGGCCTCCAGCCCAGGCCGAGAGTTGAAACGAGCGGTAGCGGCCCGCGATTCCTTCTCTTTCCATCACCGCGAGGAACTCCCTGCTACGGCCGGCGTCGAGATCGGGCACCCCGGAGGGCGAAACCAGGCGCAGCCCGGCGAGCAAAGTCGGTGGCAGGCCCACCAGTCCCGGGGACAGCCTTTCGGCCGGTCCCAGCAGAAGCGGGTGCCAGTCTTCAGCGGCGGCCAGGCGCAGAAACTCTGCCGCTCGCTCTCCATCGGCAAAGAAAAATACAGCCGAGGGTCGTTGGCCCGCTGTTCCGGTTGCGACGAGCTCAGCCACGACGGCCTCGACGCCTCCGGCAGCTGCCAGCTGGAGACTTGCCGACAGCGGCTGGTCGTAGTCGGACAGTTGGCTTTCTACACCCAGCTTACCCGCCAGCCCCTCGGGCCCGGCGTCGTGCAGCAGCACTGCGCCCCCGCCCAGGCCGGGTAGCTCGGCCACGAGATGATCGACCAACACCCTGGCCTGGTCGGCCACGGAGCTAAAAATAAAAAAAGTGTTTCGGGCGGCGCCGTAGCCGTCACTGGCAGGCACCGCCAGCGGCGCGACCAACGGCACGCCTGCTTGTTCAAGCGTGGCCAACGCAGCGGCCCCAAGGCCCATGCCCGATAAAAGGCAGAACGGGCGTTCGCCCGCCAGCACCTGGTCCACCGCGGCAACGCCACCGGCATCGACCGATGGATCGTAGTGCTTGAGCTCCAACAGCAGGCGCCGACCGTAGGCCCCGCCCTGTTCGTTGCTGTATTCTTCGAAGGCCGCGAGTACACGCCCAACCTCGCGGGCCGGGGCGGCCAACGGTCCTGCGGAGGGCAGCAACGCGACTACCCTCACCGACTCTTCTTCTACCCCTGCTACGGGCTCGCGCCCCAGGTGGCGCATGTAGGCCAGCAGGTCGGCCATGTCGTCGTCGTTGATGCGGTAGCGAGGCATGGCCGGGTGAAGGCTGTTGCCACCTGGGTCGAGACCCGACCTGATCGCCCTTGCCAACCCCTCGCTGTCGTATGCCGGCCGCTGCCTGCCGAAATCCCTGGCGGCATCGGCCACGAACGCCAGGCGCGACGGCCTTATGTCGGCAGTGGTGACGCCACCTTCAATGACACCCGCACCGTCGTGGCCGTGGCAGTTCACGCAGGGAAACTGGGCCGCATCAACTTCGAGGCCCGGCCCCGCCAGCACTGCCTTCACCTGGCCCGTGGCCCTGCCCTGCTCGTAAAGGGACTTACCGCGCTGCTCCTGTTCGCCCCAGCCAGCCACCGCCGGATCGGCTAGCAGGGCAACCAGCACCCCGACCAAGGCCGCCACGGCCAGTAACCGCGCTGACAGTGCAGTCGTCACCCTGTCAGCCATCTTCTATATCGACCGCGAGCAGTTTTCGTACTTCGCCCGCCAGCGTTGCCACCGAAGCGCTCGGGCGCATTTTTACCCAGTGCTCGCGGCTCACATTGCCGAGCAGGAACAAGGGCGAGTGCGCCTCGACAAGACTATTGTAAGCACCGAGCCTGCGCGTTACCTGGTCGAGGCTCTCTTGTTCACCGGTAAGAAAAAACCAACCGTCGCCGACATCGTAACGGTCAGCAAATTCAAGCAACTTCGCCGGTGTGTCGTTGTCCGGGTCTACCGAGATCGATACGAAGCGCACCGTCTTCCCCATTTCTCCACCGAGCTCCTTGTAGAGTTCCGACATCTTGGCCGTCTGTACCGGGCATGTCCCTGGGCAACGGGTAAAGATGAAGTTGACGACCACTACCTGGTCCTTGAGAACATCGGTGTAGAATTTCAGCTCTCGACCGCGTTGGTCAAGCAAGATGGATTCAGTGAACCAGCTTCGTGCGGCCTCGTTTCCATCCCGGTCGGCAGTGACAGGGACGGTAGCAGCTTGAGTATCGGCGGCAGCGGCGGCACGGGTTACCGCAAGCAACAGGAAGCACAGCAGGGCCGTCACGCTCACCGTTGCTGAACTGATGGTCAAAAATTTAATGGCCGAGCATTTCATCGCTGGTTTTCTTCCGCCGGCTCCGCGGCAACCGCTCCCGGCCTGGCAATCCGTGCGGCCGCGAGCTCATCCACGCGCGCCAGTACGTCTACCGGGCGCGGAAAACCGTAAAAGCGTGTCCAACCGCCCCTGCGGCCGTCTCCCACCAGGATCATCGCCGGGTGCGATTCGACCTCGCTCGAGTACGCACCCAGGCCGACCAGGGCCCTGTCGACGTCGGCCTTCTCGCCTGTGAGCCAGGTCCAGCCCTCTCGCGCCCCGTAGCGAGCGGCGGCTTCCGCCAGCCTCGCAGGCACATCGGTGACCGGGTCTATGCTCAGGCTCAACAGCTTGACCTCGTTGCCCAGGCGATCACCCAGCTCCTTCTGCAGGCCTGCAAAAATTGCAGACTGCATGGGACACACCGACGGACAGGTAGTAAAAATGAAATTCATTACCACGATCTGCTCTCCGACCAGGTCGCCGACCAGCATCATGCGATTGCCATCCTGGTCGAGCAGCGGGACGTCGATAAGCCTGACGTCGGGAGCGTCGTTTCCCACTGCGCCCACGCCCGCGGCGGTTGCCGCCCGTACCAAGAACGGACAAGCAAGCATCGCAGCCGATAGCAGCACTGTGAACAAGCCTTGTTTCATCTCGCCGCTCCCTGCGACACATCGGCATAGTCCCTTCCAGCATCGCCGAAAGCGATACCCAGCGAGCGTGCCTCCACCTGCACCAGGTAACGGCCGCCGCGCGGAAAGGTAACGCCGGCCTCGTACACACCGTCTTCTACTTCCCTGGTCCATGACCGCGCGCTCCAGTTCTCGCCCGCGCGAAAGGCTATCAACCTCAGGTCGTCGAGACCGGTCAGGGGTCGGCCATCTCGACCGTCGACCACCTGGTAGCGCAGGGTCACCTCGTCACCCGGGGCGAGATCCTCGCCCACGAACAGCCCGCGGAACAACGGCTTCACCGCTTCCCCCTGGCCGGGCTCTCCCGCGACCTCGAACTCAAAACAGGTCACTACCCGTGGGCTGGCCAGCACGAAGGGGACGTCGTACACCCCGGGTTCGTCCAGGCGGGTAACCGTCTCGTAGACGCCCGAGTTGCCGCGCTCCCGCAGCGAGCGGTCGTAGAGAATCACGCCCAGCGGGTTAGACGCCCAGGTCTTGAACGAACCCATCGGAGACATCATTCCGTCGGTGTAAAAATAGATGACCTTCTCGACCGGGTTGGCCACCACGGCGCCGCCCTCATCGGGCAGAACGTCCATGGGCAACAGGCCCGGGCGCGCCAGTCTTCCCTCGGGTCGCTCAACTCCCATGGGGATGATCAGCACCGGTGCAGCTTCAGCATCCGCAAGTGCAGCGAGCTTTACCAGCGACAAGTTGGAGCTGTCGGCGTGGTAGACGTAGGCGAAGATCGAGCTGAAAAGAACGTGGCTGGGTTTTTCCTCGAGCGCGACCCTGCGCGACAGCCTCGCGGCTGCGGTATCGATGATGTCAACGGCCCGCGCCTCGGGATTGACCACGAATACCCAGCGCCCCTGCGGATCGGCTTCAAGCGTCGTAGCGCCCTCGGCGACATCGATCTCCACGGCGGCCCGGCCCTCGCGAGGGTAAGCAACTGTAACCGTGTTGCGCGAAGGGTTGAGCAGGTAAAAAGCGCCGGCCAGCTCCGCCCAGGTGACCTGCAGTGAGCCCTCGCCCACTTCAAGAGAAGACACGACTTTCATGCTCCCGGTATCGATCACCGACACGCGGCCGGCACCACCCGCTGACACGATCACGTAGCGCCCCTGTTCGTCGAAGGCAAAATCTATCGGGCCTCGCCCTACTTCGATCGAACGAAGTTCTCCCTGGCCGCCCGGGTCCAACACGCTGACGGTACCCGAATCATCGTTGCCTACCCACACGTAACGCCCGTCGGGTTGCACTTTTATCGACCGCGGGGCGTTGCCCACTTCCAGGTAAGCAGCGACTCGTCGGCCCTTCACGTCAACAACGGCCACCTGGTTCTCGGCGGGCAAGGTCACCCAGGCCAGCGCCGTGTTGGGGTCAAAATCCCATGCGTGCGCCTCGCCCTCCAGGACAATGTGGGCCTTCTGGTTTGAAGTGTTCAGGCTGACCATGGGGTTGAGAATGGAAACAGAATTGTCAGCGTTGAGCGTGAGGATATAGTAGCCGTTGAGGTCGTCGTCGGCGTGCGTGACACCGAACTGTCCCATGCCCCGTATCAGGTTTTCGCACTCCTGCTGCGACGGGGCGGGAGCGCCTTTCTCGCGCGGGCTGAGCCAGGCAGCCGGGTGCAGCTGCGACAGTCCGAAACCCGAATCGGGATCAGACAGTCTGAACTTGACCAGCAGGTCGTCCCCCGCCCTGATTGCCTGGCCTGCCTCCGGATCGAGGTTGTGTACCGAGAATTCAACGCCCGCGGGCTTGGAATCGGCGGCATCCACCGGCACCGGGCAGCCGAAAACCATCGCCAACGGCAACAGTAGCGCCACGCACAAGCCAGTCCATAGTCTATTTTCAAGAAACCCCCGCAAGCTGTAACCCCTCATAAAAAGTTACCCTGTCGGGGGAGTTCAACAAGCCCCCGAACGGGGAAACAGCAGCCCGTACCCCCCGTTCGGGGGGCAGAACAAATTAATCCGGCAGCGAGCGGGGCAGTTGCCGGGCTACAGCCGTCAGTCGACTTCCAGCCGGCCCCAGAGGCCACCCGCCCGGCCGTGCCCCGTGCCGTCGTGATAGAGCCAGGTGCCGGCGCGCGCCCCGCCTTCCAGGTCCATGCTGCGGGCCACGAATGGGGCTATGATACTCGCCCCTCCGCTTTCGGCCAACGGATTGCGATTATCCGGATAGTCGTGCCCCTGCACGAGGAAGGTGTGCTGCAGGGGACCGCCGGAGGGCTGCAGTACGTGGAAACGGACCTTCTGGCCGTCGGCGGCCCTGAACAGCGGCGTCTCGATAGGCCCAGTGAAAAAGCCAGCGGGGAAGGCAACGTCGTTCAGATCAATGGCCGTGGGTACACCCAGGCGCGCCCAGAAATTCTCGGTTCGGTAATTGAACGCTTTCTCGGCCTGGTCGACATTGGCGTCGGGAATTCTCCCCAGGCCCGTGAACAAGTCCAGTTCTTCCTGGTAGAGAACTACGAACTCGCGAAAGGTTTCACCATCGGCCGTGGTCACGTCTACCGCTGTGCCCGACGAAGCCGCCGTGCCTGTCACGGTGTCTGCCCAGGTCGCTCCGGCTTCCTCTATTACCAACGCGCCGAGCAAGCCCTGCCGCGCATCGATAAGGAAGTCGCCGTAGGAACGCAGGTTGCCCGGGCCCAGCTCCTCGGGCTTCGCTTGTCCGGACCAGGCGTAGCCGGCGTACCAGCGGTAGGTGATAGTCTCACCGGGCATAGCGGTCTGGAGAAAGTTCAAGCCCACGTTGGCACCGTCAGAATAACGCACGTCGTAGGACACGCGTTGCGGATGCATGGATACCTCGGTGTCTGGCATGTGGTTAGTCAACAACACCGTGATGCAGTCGCCCGAGTTGGCCCTGAGCACCAGCGGCTCGACGGCCTTGCTACCCGCCGCCAGTGCCGCCCGGTCCTCGGCCAGAATAAAAATGCGCGCGTTGGGATCGTAGATATCGTCGCGCTGGTTGTACACCAGCCTGCCGCCGGGCAGCAGGTCGGCGGCTCGCCAGGCTTCGACCTCGAACAGGCGCGCCGGCGAATCCTCCAGGCAGTCGTCGCGCTCACCGGCAGCCGTGGCAGCCAGTTGCGCCGACCTGAGCTCAGCGTCGGTCGCGTCAAAAGACAGCCCGTCGGCAAACACCCGGATGAGTCCCCAGCTTCCGTCGTTCAAATGATCATTGGCGCCGAAATGGTACAGGTAATCGGCCACGCCGCCGCCGGTCACCGCTGGAGCCACACCCATGTCGCACTCGAAGTGCTCGGATATTCCCATGGGCTGAGCCTGAACCCAGCTGGAAGAAGCTTCGTCTATGTGCTCGGGCCACAAACTGCCGTGAACGTTGAAGCTGTGCTGGGCCTGCTGTGCGCCCTGTATAAGCCGCACCTGCATGCGTTCACCCTCGTAGGCCTTGAAGATCTCGGTAGAGGGATCGCCGTTTACCCAGGAGCTGAAGACGTCCGAGGGCGCGCCGTTACCCTCTCCCAGCAGCGGCAAGTCAGCGTCGGGGTGAGGGCCACCGCGGCCGAAAAAAGGTTCGTTGCGGTAGTTTACTACGTCTGTTCCACCCGAAAGTGATATGGCCTCCGGCTGGGCCGGTGCACCTATGGGCACACCCAGGGGCGTATAAAGAAGCGCAAGATCAGCGACCGCAATCATGAACTCACGGTGGTCCATGTTCATGCACCATTCTTCGTCAGGGCAGTCGGCGTCCGAGTTGCAAGGCACGGGCTCCACGGCCACGGCCGAATCGCTCACCGTGCAGGTCTTGCTATCCGCGGCAACTATGTATGCCTGCGTACCCACCCCGCGGGCGGGGTCGAGTGGCAGCGAAAGATCATCGGTCAGGTCGGGCGTGAGCCAGTGCGAACCGGCGGGTTCTATGGTGAGCGCGTTGTAGAAGCCGTGCTGCTGGCCGGTCGACGGAAAGAAGTGATCGTGGGTAAACACCGTTCTAATACTGCGATCCTGGCCATGCTTATTGAGCAAGGGGTCAGCCCACCACCTCTGCGTGCTGGTCTGGAAGCCACCGTCGGCCGCCAGCGTCGTGGCCAACCCCGAGGTTGCTCCGTCGCCCCATACGTTGACGGGGTTGCCCGCCGCGTCGTATGCCGAGGTGGCCGAACCGCCGAGCGCACTGCTGGCCGCCGTCCATTCGGCGATGGCTTCAGCAGAGTAGGTACCGTCTTCGTAGTTCCAGCCGTTGCCCGAGCCATCGGAGCTTGTCACATCGAACTTTACGAGATGAATGTGCTGGCCGACCACATCAGCGGGCGTCCTCACTTGGAAATCATCGAGATCAAATTCCTTGGGCGCACGGTTGGTGTGCTTGAACGTGATGCACTCACCCGAGTTGGCCCTGAAGACAAACGGATCTGCCGTGGTCGTCTGTCCCTCGTAAAGAGAAACGTCTGAGTCGAGCACGTTTATGCGCCCCTGTGGGTCGTGCCAGCCGGCCGCGTTGGCCAACAGGTCGAGCTCTATGTACGACACGTGGTAAGTGCGGTGGGCCGTGGTGCAGTCTTCACAACGCAATGGGCACTCGGGATCCCAGGGCTTGCCCGTGCAACCGGCCAAGCAGGCGGCCTGGTACTCGCCCTGCTGGGCGCTGCCACAAAGGGGCGGACAGGGTTCAGCGTAAGGTGCGCCGGCGGTAGGAGGCAAGCCGTTGAGTTCAAAGAAAGCTGCATCACCCTCGGGGGTAGTGGTAGTCACACCGGGGCTGGCGTGAAAAGCCATCGCGGTCTGCTCAAGCGGCGTTCCCTCCTGGGGCAGCACCTGGATGTTGGCGACCTGCACCTCGGTGCTGAAGTCAAAACCGGCAGCCCCCGCACCGGTGGTTCGCTGGCCGCCGTCAGTAAACACGTGTCGCGGCAGTCCGCCGTCGCTGGCCACGTCGAGTGGTGCCTGCGGCGCGCGGTGGCCGGCCACCTGCGCCATGTAGAACGGGTAGCCCGGCAGTGCGCCAGGGCCGTAAGTAGGAGCAGGCGCCATCGCGTGCCCCGGCATCGGAACCAGCGCCGGTATGGGCGTGCCGCCAACCGTCACCCCGGTGAGCGGGTTTGTTCCCGGTCCCAGTTCTCCGTCCATCAGGCGACGGGTTCCATCCTCCAGTACATCGTGTGCTCTCCACAGCTCCCACATGCCCTGGGCAAAATGCGGGTAGAGGTGACAGTGAAAAATTGAATCCCCGACGACCTTGTTGCGGTTGCCCGCGCCACCGTACTGGATCTCGTAGGTGAAATTACTCATCGGGGCGATAGTCTGCGAATCGAGATATACCGAGTTGTCGTCGGTGCCCTCACCCGCGTTGGCCAGCCACTGGTGAGCGTGCAGGTGAAAGATATGCGTTTCTCTTGGACCCGCGTGCAGGTTGCGGAATTTTACGTTGTCGTTGATGTAGCTGTGGTGAACGTTGGAGGGGTCATCCTCGAATACGTTGAGCAGGGCCGGGTCACCGCTCACGGCTGATTCAAGGAAGAACTCTTCGTAGGGGCACTCCAGGCAATTTGCAGCCGGCCCCTCGCCCAGGCGGTTGGCCAGCAGGCGCGAGCCGAGGCCCTCGGAGCCGTAGTTGATGGCAAAAGAATCGCTCACCGGCCTTAGTACATCGTTATCAAGTTGGGGATATCCCTGGGTGAGCTCGATCTCGTCGTGAAAGATTACAGAGAACTCCCTGAAGGTGGCCTCGCTGGTCGACTGCACGTCATCGGCTTGCTGTTCATAAGCGATGATAGCGTTGAGATCCGAGTGTACGAGTTCCCCCGCGTCGTCGAGCATGCGCAGCACCGGCACTCCGGCCAGGTCCACCGCGTCGTAGTTAACCAACGCCGGCGCCTCGGCCTGGGATTGAGCCGTCGCCAACTCTGCCGCTGTCACCTGGCTGCGGTACCAGCTGCTGTTCTCGGGCTCGACGTTGAAAGCCCCGAAAAGTCCGAGCGAAAGCTGGCCACCGTCGCCACCACCGCCAGCCGGTCCAGCGAGACTGTAGAACAACTTTGTGCCCTCGTGCCCGGCCTTCCACCAGTAGTCGGTAGACTGGCCGGGTGCGATTCCCTCGAGCCCGGTAGCGACAGGGTCGTGGGTGTCGCCCAGCACGCGCGTGCCGTTAACCATCATCGAAGCCAGCCTCGTGGTTGTTCCCTTGCCGTTGGGCCTGGCCGCTGCCAGCAGGTTTGTAAAATGGACCTGCAGAACATCACCCTCGTTAGCCCTGAGCACCAGCGGGCGAGGGCGCTTGCCCGGCCTGAGCATTACCTGGCCTGGCATTCCACCCTGCCCTATGGGGTTACCGGCCAGGTCGACCACGTCGCGCCGGAGCGCAAAAATCATCCCCGCGGCCTGGTGGCTGCCCCAGCGGTTGTAAGTAAGCACCTGGTCCAGTGCCACCACGTCGGCTGAAATTACACGCTGTGGTTCACAGCCCGCGCTGCAAGAGTCGGTGTCGCTGTTGTTGCCGTCGTCGCACTCTTCCTCGCCGATAAAAAGAAATCCGTCGCCGCAACTCGCCGCCGCGCAGCTGTCAAGACAGGCGTCGCCGTTGTCCGCGTTGCCGTCGTCGCAGGCTTCCTGGCCCGCAAACACAAAGCCGTCGCCGCAAGTGGCAACCGAGCAATCCACCAGGCAGGCATCAGCGTTTGATGAGTTGCCATCGTCGCAGGCTTCCTGCCCCGCGAAGACGAAACCATCGCCGCAGCTGGCCGAGGCACAGTTGTTGAGACAGGCATCGGCGTTGCTGTTGTTAGCGTCGTCGCAGGCCTCGCCGGCAGTGGCGTTGGTGGTGCCGTCGCCACAAACAGCCACCGTGCAATCCCCGTCGCAGAAGCCAGATTCTCCCGCCGCGTCGCACTGCTCGCCCGCGCTGCTGTTGACCTTGCCGTCACCACACACCGAGACGCTGCAGTCCGGGTTGCACGAAGCGCTTTCGCCTGCCGTGTCGCAGGTCTCGCCAGCCGTGGCGTTCGTTGTTCCGTCGCCGCAGGAGGCAAGGCTGCAGTCGAGATCACAAGCCACGCTCTCGCCCGCCGTGTCGCAAGCCTCGCCGGCCGTGGTGTTCGTCGTACCGTCACCGCAGAACGCAAGGCTGCAATCGAGATCGCAGGCCGCGCTCTCACCCGCCGCGTCGCAGGCCTCACCCGCCGCCGCGTTGGCCTTGCCGTCGCCGCACACCGAGACGCTGCAGTCCAGGTTGCACGAAGCGCTCTCGCCGGCCGTATCGCAATCTTCTACTCCAGCCCAGGCATGACCGTCGCCGCAGGACGCATCGACACAGGAGCCGAGGCAGGAGTCGGTGTCGTCGGCGTTACCGTCATCGCATTGCTCGCTGCTATCGGATACCCCGTCACCACAGCTCGGCAGTTCGCAACCGGAGCGGCAAGCGTCGGCCGCGGTATCAGAATTGGCCGACCCATCATCGCACTGCTCGTTGCCGACAAAAACAAAACCGTCGCCGCAGGTCGCCGCAGCGCAACTGTCGAGGCAGGCGTCACCGTTGTCGGCGTTGGCGTCGTCGCAGTCTTCCATACCCGTCCAGGTAAAGCCGTCGCCGCAGGCCGCCGCCGTGCAGCTGTCCAGGCAGGAATCGTTGTTGTCGGTATTGGCGTCATCGCAGTCTTCCAGGCCCGCCCAGGTAAAACCGTCACCGCAGGAGGCCGGGGAACAATCGTTGAGACAGGCGTCGTTGTTATCCGCGTTGCCGTCATCACAGGATTCGCCGGCCGTTGTATTGGTCGTGCCGTCACCGCAGGAGGCCACAGTGCAATCGCTGTTGCAGCTAGCCGATTCACCCGAATCGTCGCAGGTCTCGCCGGCCGAGGCATTTACGGTCCCGTCACCGCAGGCAGCCAGGCTGCAGTCGCTGTTGCAGCTGGCCGATTCACCCGAATCGTCACATTCTTCGCCGCTGTCTACTGTCCCGTCACCGCAGACCGCAGGAGTACAATCGCTGCGACAGGCGTCGGCTTCTGTATCGGAGTTGGCATCACCGTTGTCGCAGCTCTCCTGTCCGGCCCATACAAAACCGTCGCCACAGCTCGCCGCGCGACAGTCGCCCAGGCAGGCGTCGCTGCTATCGTCGTTACCGTCATCGCAACTTTCGTCGAGCCTGTTGTCCATGCCGTCGCCGCAACGCGGTACCACCACCTGCAAATCAATGCTCCGCCTGGCTGCCGCGTCGTACATGCACAGCAGGCAATCGAGCATGTCATTGTTTTCACCGGCCACATCCCAATCGCTCACCACAAAGTCGCAGGCCTCGCCGAAACCCGGACAGGTGGAGGGGTATCCGACAGCCGCGTAGTCGATCTGTGAGCACTTACCGGTCATCGAACGACGTGCCTTGGTTGCATAGCCCGCCAACTGCCCCTCTACGCTCGCCGGCCTGTCGAGAAGGCACGAGGTCGACATGTCGTCCCGCTGGCATCGTTGCAGTGCCTTGGCCGCTTTCTTCAGCAGCTTGTCCCCGCCGGCAGCCAGCTTGGCGCTACAGGCAGCAATCGGGTCGGAAGGAAGCTTAGCGGGGCCCCGTTCTTCGTCGGTAGCCAGCGCCGCCACGGGAACGGTCAGCATCAGCAACGCATAGAGCAGTCCTGTCGTCGCTGCCGCACAGGGCGTTGCAATAAATCTGGTAAAAGTTTTCATCGCCAGCACTCACCGTCCCTGCTCATCAGAAACAATCACCTCCGGGCGAAGCGACGTTGTAGCTGGTGGCGGTCAAACATTCGGCCAGGTGAGAATGAATACACCCCAGGCACTCGAGCAGGTCATTGTCTTCCCCCTGAACATCGAGGCCCGAGAGTTCGAAATCACAGTACCCGGCCTTCGCGATACCGGGGCAGCTGGAACCGTATCCAAGATCGTAGCGGACCTCTTCAGCGGACGCCCAGGTAGAGCATTTTTTCAGGACGTGTTTGTTCGCGCGTGACTGGGCCTTGGCCACCGCGGCCACCACGCGAGCGTCACCGGCAGTACTACCAATGCAGGCAGGCGCCGAGCCCCCCTTGTCTATGCAGCGGCGAGAGGCCTTCGTGTACTTGGAGGTGTACCTGGACTCGGCCTTCGCTATTGCCAACTTGCACTTGTCCAGGCCAGACGACGCGGCAACTGCCGGTCCGGCGCCCGCAACGGCCGTGCAAACCACGACCGCCGCAAGCCCAGCCAGCGCTCTCTTCGCGAAACCAGGCGACAGGACACTCTCCATCAGTTCGTACTCCTGGCCTTGAACTGCCCATCGGTGTTCCTGGAAGCCGAGGAGTAATCAGCCTGCCAGCAACTACCGGGCCCGGCTATGACCTGCATGGTTGCCTTGCTGTCCATCGACAGGGGCAGCGAGCCCATTCCCAGCCGCGTGCCAGCGCCCTTGACACTGACCTTGGCCTTGGCATCGGCGCCGGGCTTGATGCTTATGCCCGTTATACCGTCGCTGCCCGCACCCGAACGATCTTTGAACTTGATGACCCTGCTCGTCTCTGTCCAACAAGCCTTGCCCGCGCAGCTACCACCCGCGGGCACCAGCTGGCCCATCATAAGCGAGGCCTGCCCGGCCACTTCGTCGTAGAAGCAAACGGCAAGGCCTTCACCGCTACCACCCGCGAGGTCACCAAAGTCGGCGGCCGTGGTCGCAGACCCGCTGGCCCATTTCCACTTCAGGCGATCCTTGGCCGTCACAAGCGCATTCTTTTTGAGCGCCAACTTGGCCTTGCCAATTTTGAGCGGCAGCCGGCAGCCCTCCATCGGTTGTGCGGGGCACTGCAATCCACTGCCCACGCACTGGCCGGCAACGCACTGGTCTACCGGGGTGAGTGGATCACCGTCATCGCAGGTGGCGGTGTTGTTAGAGTAAGCGCAGCCGCTCGCACTATCGCAGCTGTCGTCTGTGCAGGCGTTGCCATCGTCGCAATCCGGCGCGCCCCCACCCACGCAGCTACCCGCCGCGCAAGTGTCGGCCGTGGTACAGGCGTCGCCGTCGTCGCAGGCGGCCGTGTTGTCGCTGTTGGCGCACCCGGTCACGCTGTCGCAGCTGTCGTCGGTGCAACCGTTGGCGTCATCACAATCGAGCGCACCTCCGCCGACGCAGGACCCGTTGATGCATTGATCGGCAACCGTGCAGGCGTCGCCGTCGTCGCAACTACCAGCCGTGGCAGCGTTCACGCAACCGCTGGCCGGGTTGCAGAAGTCCAGCGTGCAGGAATTTCCGTCTTCGCAGTCCTGGACCGACGTATCTACACCGGCGCACGAACCGGCAGCGCAAACATCATCGGTGGTGCACGCGTTACCATCGTCGCAGGCCGTGGTGTTGTCCGTGTTGGAACAACCCGTCGCGCTGTTGCATACGTCGTCGGTGCAACCGTTGCCGTCATCGCAATTCGGGGCAGCACCTCCCACGCAGCTACCCGCCGAGCAGGTGTCATTGGTCGTGCAGGCGTCGCCATCGTCGCAGGCAACAGCCACGTTGGTGTTTTCACAACCCAGGGCCGTGTTGCAGGTGTCGGCCGTGCACACGTTGCCGTCATCGCAGTCGGGCGCGGCGCCGCCAACGCAGCTGCCCGCCGAGCAGGTATCGGTCGTGGTGCAAGCATTGCCGTCATCGCAGCCAGCCGTGTTGTCAGTGTTCGCACAGCCCGTTGCGCTGTCGCAGACGTCGTCGGTACAACCGTTTCCGTCGTCGCAGTCAGGTGCCGCACCACCCACGCAGACACCGGCCTGGCAGGTGTCATTGGTCGTGCAGGCGTCCCCGTCGTCGCAGGCGAAGCCGTTGTCCTGGTAGAAGCAGCCCGTTGCCGTCGAACAGAAGTCGTTCGTGCAGGGGTTGCCGTCATCGCAGAAGCCATCGTCGGCCACGCTCTGACACTGGTCGGCTGTCTCGTCGCAGCTGTCTGTCGTGCAGGCGTTGCCATCCGAACAGTCCCTGGCCGAGCCCGGCTGGCAGGAGCCACCCGAACATTGGTCGCCGTCGGTGCAGAACTCGCCGTCCTCGCAAGGCACGGTGTTGTTTGCGTTCACGCAGCCGATCGCACTGTCACAAGTGTCGTCCGTGCAGCCGTTGATATCGTCGCAATCGGGCGCCGAACCACCCACGCAGACACCGGCCTGGCAGGTGTCGTTGGTGGTGCAGGCATCACCGTCATCACACGGTGCCGAGTTGGGCAGGTTCACACAGCCACCGGCCGCGCTCACGCAACTGTCGTCAGTGCAGACATTGCCGTCGCTGCAGTCCGGGGGCGTTGAACCCACGCAGGCAGCGTTTACGCAAAAATCGTCGATCGTGCAGGGATCCGCGTCGTCACAACTCACCGACCTCGGTAACGACACGCAACCCAGGCTGCTATCGCAGAGGTCTGCGGTACATACGTTGCCATCATCGCAGGCCGGCGGCGGTCCACCCACGCAGATGCCCGCGTTGCAGGTGTCCCCCGTGGTGCAGGCGTTGGAATCGCTACAACCCACCGCGTTGTTGGTATTCGAGCAGCCGGCGAAGGCATCGCAGCTGTCATCGGTACACACGTTGCCGTCGTCACAATCGACCAGCGATGTGTCGACGCCGGCGCAACCTCCGGCCCCATCGCACTGGTCGCCCGTGGTACAGGAGTCACCGTCATCGCAAAGCAGGGTATTGGGCGCGTTCACGCAGCCGGACTCGGGCACGCAGCTGTCGTCCGTGCACGAGTTGCCGTCGTCGCAGCTGCGCGCTGAGCCGTCTATGCCCGTGCAGTTGCCCGGTGCCCCCACGGCCGCCAGGTGAATGAAATCATCGTCGGCGTTACCGTCAACGTCAGTGTCGCTCACGGCGAGATCGTCGCCGGCCTGGCCGACGGCTATGGAAATCTCGGGGTGGTCAAAGGGCGCTGCCTCGTAGCGCACCCTGTCGTCGGTGAGCGTCTTGAGAAAGGCCACCAACGCGTCACGGTCACCCTGGGGCATGGCAAGAAAGATTATCTCCGGTGCCAGCTGCAGCAGGTTGTCCTCGTGGAAATCACCGCCGCGGTTGTAGAAATCGACCACCTGGCCGAGGGTCCCCTTACCACCGTTGTGGAAATAGGGCCCGGTCAATTCCACGTTGCGCAGCTGCGGCACCTTGAAGGCACCGTCAACCACTTCGAGGGTGCCGGGCGCCACGAACGACGGATCCTGTATAGTGCAGTTGCCTGTCACACCGGGCAGGCAGAATGCACCCGTGAGTTCGGGCATGTCGCAGACCAGTGGGTTGGCAACGGGGTCCTGCCCGCAAGCCTCGCCGTTAGCCATCATGACAGCACGCCTGGCCACCGATATGGGCTGGCCCGGAGGCGACTCACCGCCGACACCCACGTCGTCAAAGGTCGGGGTCACGGCTATGTTGTAAAAACCAAAATCGTAGATCACGTCGGCAATCACGCGCATGGTGCCGCGGTTTATACCGTCTACAAAAAAGCTGTAGTTACCCGGGGCGAGGCCGAGCGTTCCGGTCGACAGGTCAGCCGAGCAATCAGGCTGCTGCACGAACAGCGCGCTGGCGAAAGACAACGGATTAATGTTGACGCCGGCTCCCGTCGGAAAGAGCTGGGCGCTCAGGGTCGAACCCGCGCCGCAGTCGGCCGGGGGACTGGCTCCCAGCTGGGTCTGACCGGCGGTACCAAGGTAGTCACGGGTAAAAATCGCCGGGGCGCAGCCCTCCGAAAGACAGGTCTGTGTGGCATCGTCAAAGTTAGAACAGGTACAGTGCTGGGGTACACTTCCGTCGTCACCGGTACCGAGCACACCGTCGAAGCCGGCCGTGGTAACGTTGGGACAGCTACCATCCAGGTTGCAGGCTCCACTGGGCACCGAGTCCTGTGTTACCTGCATCAACGAACCGCGAGGATCGAAGGTCAGCACGCCCGCGAAATCAGGTGGCAATATAGCCAGGGGATCTGTCTGGAAAGCCAGGTTGTTGAGACCCACGCCGAAAGCCATGAGCATCTGCTCGACCGGTAACTCGGGCACGGGAGGCGGTTCACCCGGAAAAAACGGCTCCAGCGAGTTGATAGCGCCGGTAGCCGCGGCCGTCATCTCCGCACCAACGTGACAACCGATGCAGAGCCCGGCGCTCACGCCGGGCGCAAAGCCGATGTTACGAAAAATATCCAGGCCCAGCCTTTCCTCGGCGCTGAGCAGGTGCTCCGTGCTGCCCCCTATACCGCCGCCGTCCATAAAGCGGTCAAAGCGTGAGTCGTCCGATACCAGAGTGGCCTCGTAAAGCTGTACAGCCAGTCCCCAGAAAAGCGAAAAGTTGGCCTCCATCAGCGTGTACTCGTTCGTGGTCAGCAACGCACCGGTGGGATCCGAAATCGTCGGAAAGCCGGTGCATACCGAAGCGTCGATTCCCAGGGTGTCGCCACAGGCAACCGTACCGGGAAAGGTTACTACCTTGTCCGAGTCCCACCACTGGGGAGCAAACGCCTGCTGAATAAGCGCAGCGTAGCTCGTGTCGAGGCCGGGAAGGTTGGGGTTGCTGTTGGTCTTGGCCAGCGTACCGAGCACGCTGTCGCTTGAGTGAACGAGTTGCTTGGCCAGCGGAATGATTCCCGGCGCGAGCATCTTTTTGCCTATCTTGGGAAAAACCCGCCCGCCCCATGCCATTTCAACTTCGCTGTTGGGAGGGCCCACTGCCTGCGAAGCCAGGCTGGCGTTGTCTATCAAGACCGACACCGCCTCCACGGTGTCGTCCAAGGTGCCCAGGACGCCGTCCGAACCAACGAGTACTTCGATCACGCGGGCTGACGGATCGTGCGCACCGCTGGGGTTGACTCCGTTAAAAAGCGGCTGGGCACGTCCGTCCCAGAAGTTGCGCCAGTTAAACACCGCGTTGATGGTTGACGGGGTGTTGCGCCCCGTTGACTGCCGGGTGTTTATACCACCGACCTGGAAGGTAGGATCGAGCAGTACCGTGCCGGCGTCGAAGGCCAGCGGACTACCGAGCACTACGTCAAGAAAATTCACCTTGTGAACGCCCTGCGAACCCACGACGTCGTCGGAATGGGTGCGGGCAGAGAGCCGGTTGTCGCCGTCGGCAAAGCTCGTAAATGGAAAGTCGGCAGCGGTCAGCGTCCCGTTGGGACCCAGGCTGTCAAAAGCACCATTGGGGCCCGGGTGAACCGTGTTTTTGTCGCGGCTGTCGGCACCGGCGCTGAAGTGGCACGAGGCGCAGGCCTGTACGCCGTCGCTACCCACCTGCATGTCCCAGAACAGTGCCTTGCCCAGGGTAATGGCGGCCTGCTTGTCGACTACGTAGGTGGCCAGTTGCGAGGGCTCTGGCACCAGCGCAGTTTTCAGCGAAGGCGGTGGATCGGCGAACAGGGGCTCAAAGGCAGGCGGTGGCGCCGGCTGTGAGAAAGCCGTTGCGGCAGGTCCTAGAATGAAAGCCAGGGCTGCTGTCGAGACAGCAACACGAAGAAATTCGCTTAAAGAGACGGACACTGGTACACGCATTGAACAGAACCTCCAGTAAACTTTCGAAGCTGGAGGACCCCCCCCCCGGACTCTTCGTTCTTAAAAATACTAGCCTGCCGTTGGGGGGGCTGTCTTGCCCCCCCAACGGGTAATTCTCGGTTACGGCAAAGCGCTATAACCTTCTCTGCAGCCTTCGCCGACGCGACCGCCTTGGCATCCCCGTTACCTCGGCAGATCGACGTCGGCTCGCCCCCCCCTGGACGACGCGATAGTGAACAATCACCCACTGCCGCGTCACCTGAAGGAAGAAGTTCCCTTGAACAACGCCGGGTTATTGCGCGATGCCGGGGCGCCGAAGTCCGACTGCCAGCATCCGCCCGAGTTGTTGAGAAACTGTACGGTGAGCTTATCGTCCAGCGACAGCGGCATGGGCGCAAGATCCATGGACGCGCCGCCGGCCTTGACCAGTATCTTGGCCTTGCCGTCGGGCCCGGCCTTCATCTTGACCTTGCTCACGCCGTCGGGCGCGCCCACTCGGTCCTTGTACTGGACACCCGAAGCCGAACCTTTCCAACCGTTGCCCGGCAGGACGTGGTTTTCCATGACGAGGACTGGCACACCACCCTCTTCGTCCCACATACACAGCGCATACTCGGTAGTGGCCAAGGGGTCACCCATATCTGCCGTCGTGGTAGCGCCGCCCTTGCTCCACTTCCAGACCATCTTGTCCTTGCTGTCCAGGCTGTTGTTCTTAAGCTGCAGCTTGGCCTTACGCTCCGTGTAGGGCTGGGTGCATTCGAGCGCCGGGGCCGCCGGGCAGCCGAAGTTGCCGGATACGCAGGCACCCATCACGCACTGGTCACCCACTGTCGTGGGATCGCCGTCATCGCAGCTACCCGTGTTGTTGCCGTGCGCACAGCCAGAGGCACTGTCGCAAGTGTCGTCGGTGCACTCGTTAGCATCATCGCAATTCGGCGCAGCGCCGCCCACGCAGGCGCCAGCCTGGCAGGTGTCAGCGGTGGTGCAGGCATCACCGTCTTCGCAGGAGGCCGTGTTGTCTGTGGTCACACAGCCGCTGGAACTATCGCAGCTGTCGTCGGTGCAACCGTTGGCGTCGTCGCAATCCGGAGGAACAGCGCCCACGCAGGCGCCATTGACACATAGATCAACCGTCGTGCAGGCATCTCCGTCGTCGCAGGCCACCGCGTTGGCCACGTTGGCACAACCAGAAGCCGCGTCGCAGCTGTCGGTGGTGCACACATTGCCGTCGTCACAGTCGTCGGCCGACGTGTCGGTGCCGCCGCACGAACCGGCTGAGCAGATGTCGCCGGTGGTGCAGGCGTCGCCATCAGAGCACTGGGCCGTGTTGGCCGCGTTCACGCAGCCCAGGCCGGCGTCGCAGCTGTCGTCAGTGCAAACGTTACCATCGTTGCAGTTGGCCGGGGCGCCGCCAAGGCAGACGCCTCCGCTGCACTGATCGTTGGTCGTGCAGGCGTTGCCGTCATCGCAGGCGATAGCCACGTTGAAGTGCTGGCAACCGCCGGCCGAGTCGCACAGATCAACCGTACAAGGGTTGGAGTCGTCGCAGTTCGCAGCCCCGCCGCCCTGGCACTGCCCGCTCGAGCAGCTGTCGTTGTCCGTGCAGGCGTCGCCGTCATCACAGGCGACCGCGTTAGCCAGGTTGAGGCAGCCCAACGCGGTGTCGCAGCTGTCGCTAGTGCAGACATTACCGTCGTTGCAGTCAGGGGCAGCACCGCCAACGCAGGACCCTGCGGCGCAGGTGTCGGCCGTAGTGCATGCGTTGCCATCATCGCAGGGCGCCGTGTTGTCAACGCTGGCGCAACCCGAGGCCGGGTCGCAGCTGTCGTTGGTGCAATCGTTGCCGTCGTTACAATCACGGGTCGTGCCGGTGCACGAGCCGCCACTGCAAGCGTCGTTGACCGTGCAAGCGTTGCCGTCGTCGCAGGCGAGGGCCACCGGCACGCTCTGGCAACCGATGGCTGCATCGCAGCTGTCGGCCGTACAGACGTTGCCGTCGTTGCAATCCGGCGCCGCACCGCCCACGCAGACGCCGGCCTGGCAGGTATCGCCCGTAGTGCAGGCGTTACCATCATCGCAGGGCGTACCGTCAGCCGAGGCAGGGTCGCTGCACAGGCCAGTGGCCGGAGCACAGCTGCCCGCATCGTGGCAGTGGTCACTGGCCGTGCACACAACAGGGTCAGATCCAGCGCAGGCGCCAGCGCCATCGCAGGCGTCGACCTGGGTGCAGGCATCACCGTCGTCACAAGAAGCTGTGTTAGGCGCATTTACGCAACCCAGGGCAGCATCGCAGCTGTCGGTGGTACAGACGTTTCCGTCACCGCAGTCGGCCGATACATCGGTGTTCGTGCAGCCGGACGCCGAATCGCAGCTGTCGGCAGTGCAAAGGTCACTGTCGTTGCAATCGGGAGCCGCTCCGCCCACGCAGGAACCCGCAGAGCAAGTGTCAGCGGTCGTGCAGGCGTCGCCGTCATCGCAGGCAACAGTGTTGACTGGGTTCGAGCAGCCACTGGCCGGGTCGCAGACGTCATCGGTGCAAACGTTGCCGTCGCCACAATCTACCGGTGTCACACCCACGCAGTTGCCACCGAAGCAGGCGTCGTCCGCGGTGCAGGCATCTCCATCATCGCAGGCCGGCCCGGTGTTACCAAAACTGGAGCAGGATCCGTCGGCCTCGTTGCACTGGTCGTCGGTACACGCGTCTCCGTCGTTACAAACTACCGGGATGCCGCCCTGGCAGATTCCAGCAGAACAGGTTTCGCCGGAGGTACAGTTGACCCCGTCGTCGCAGGCAAGCGAGTTAGCCGCGTGCGTACAACCGCTGGCTGCATTGCAGGAATCGGTGGTGCACAGGTTGCCGTCGTCGCAGTCTACGGCCGAACCCGAGCAGCTTCCCACCGCGCAAGTATCGCCAGTGGTGCAGGCATCTCCATCATCGCAGGAGGCCGAGTTCGGCGTACTGCTACAGGCATTGGCAGCGCAGCTGTCGTCGGTGCAATCATTACTATCGTCGCAGGCCGCGTTGGAAGGCAGGTTCTGGCAACCTGAAGCCGAGTTGCAGGAGTCAACGGTGCAGATATTACCGTCGCCGCAGTCGGCCGTCGCGCCGGACTGGCAGCTGCCACCCGAGCACAGGTCGTTCGTGGTGCAGGCGTCACCGTCGTCGCAGGTAGCCGTGTTGGCCACGTTCACGCAGCCGGTCAAAGAATTGCAAGAGTCGTCAGTACAAAGGTTACCGTCATTACAGTCAGGCGCTGTCCCGCCTACGCAAGAGCCTGCCTGGCAGGTATCGCCCGTGGTGCAGGCGTCGCCATCGTTGCAGGATCCAACTTCAAGGGTGCAGGAGGCCGAGCAGCAATCGCCGGGGGTATTGTTGCCGTCGTCGCACTGTTCGCCGAGTTCAAGTGAGCCGTTTCCGCAGCCGCCACCAATCGTTACCGTACTATCAAGATCGGTGGCTGAAATAGGGTTTCCTGAAGTATCCGCCATTACCGAGGTGGCCAGGTCGACCAGGCTGGTGCTGCCGGGCGCGGCCAAAGCCAGCACCTCGAACTGTACGCTGGCCACGCTCACCAATCCGCTGGGGCCCGTGAGGTTAGAGAACTGGAATCCGCTCAAGCTGGCGCTGCAACCCGAAACGTTCTGCACCGGCGAGCCCGAGAACTCGCCCGTGTTGCCCCCCGATACCGGGGGCACGATCCTCATGAGTGCAGGATCGCAGTTGATGTCTATGCCGTACGCACCAAGGGGCGAGCCGGTGTCGATGACCAGCTCGCCCGTGATGAATTGCCCGGGACCCGGGTTACCCGCCGGCAGCGAGATGCTGACCTCCGCCTGCCCACTGGGCAGGTGAAGGTCAGCGGTCTCCCCGCCGAGATCTATCATCATCGCAGCCGGCGGTGCCGAACACACCAAGGGACTGCAGACAAAATCGCAGGCTATCAAGCCAACACTGCACTGGGCCATCCTCAACGCGTCGGCGATGTTACAGGAGCCGTCGGGCGTGATGTCACAGGCGTCGTAACGTGCCATCTGGCTGCAGGTGCGCAGCCCGACCTGGAACTGGGCCGTGAGCAGGGCGTCGACAATGTTGACACTACTGTCACCGTTGACGTCACCGCAACCACTGAGCAGGGTCAGGTCAGCGCTGGCATTACACGCGGCCAGCGGCACCCCTGCCGTGTCGCTCATCACGCCCGCGGTTACCGTCACCGTGGCCTGGCCGGCCGTCGCGTCGATCACCGTCATGTTGAGATTGGCCACGTGCACCGAACCCACCGGGGTGTTCAGTGTCGAAGCCTGCGCAGCGGCACAACTCGCGGTGCCGGCCACGTTGTCTATGTTGCATGTGGGTGCACCGCCGAACTGCGTCGTGCTGCCACCGGCCACCGAGTCGAGCTGCAACACAGCCGGATCCCAGGCCAGGTCAACAGAATAGCTACCCAGGGGGATCGCCCCCACGTTGAGCAACACGTTGACCTCCAACGGCTGGCCGGTAGCCGGCAGGGCCGGCGGGCCGGTCATCGACAGGATAGCGCAGGTCTGGGCCTCGCAGGTACAAGCAGCGCCGCAAGCGTCGCCCAGGGTGCAGCCCACCATGTCGGGCTCACCGCAGGTCTCACCGGCCTCTATGCAGCCGTTGCCGCAGGCAGGCGCCACCGCCGAGCCCGAGCACACGCCACCCGAGCAGCTGTCAAACTCCGTGCAGGCGTCGCCGTCATCGCAGGCCGACGTGTTGGCCGTGTTGCTGCAACCCGAGAACGGGTTGCAGGAATCGGTCGTGCAGAGATTGGAATCGTCACAATTCGGGCTGCCGCTACCAACGCACACCCCGGCGCTGCAGACGTCTGTCGTGGTGCAGGCGTTGCCATCGTCGCAATTGCCAGCGTTGGCAGAATGTACACAGCCACCCGCGCCGCAGCTGTCGTCTGTGCAGGCGTTGCCGTCACTGCAGTCGGTCGGGCCGCCACCCACACAGGCTTCAGCCTGGCAGGTATCGCCACTGGTGCAGGGGTCGCCGTCGTCGCAAGCAGCTGTGTTGGCAGTACTCACGCAACCGGATACAGCGTCGCACACATCGTCGGTACAGGGGTTGCCATCGTTGCAAGCCCCGCCAGCAAAAGTGTTGATGCAGCCGCCGGCCGCATCGCAGCTGTCAACCGTGCAGATGTCACCATCGTCACAGTCGTCGGTGGCGCCGGAAACACACAGCCCGCCGGCACACTGGTCGCCCACCGTGCAGGCGTCGCCGTCTGAGCACGGCCCGGTGTTGGCTACATTCACGCAACCTCCCGCGGAGTTACAGAAGTCATCGGTGCAGGGATTGTTGTCGTTACAATCGGTTGCCCCACCGCCCTGGCAAGCACCAACCCCGTCGCACTGGTCGTTGCTGGTGCAAGCGTCGCCGTCATCGCAGGCAATGCCGGCGGCCCCGGCAGGCTCAACGCATCCGAGCAGCGAATCGCAGCTGTCGGCCGTGCAGGGATCGCCGTCGTCACAGATCGGCGGAGCTCCTCCCACGCAGGCACCGAGACCGTTGCAGCTGTCGCCCGTCGTGCACTCATCTCCATCGTCGCAAGGCAGCAGGTTGTTGGTCGTCGTGCAGGCACCGGCAGCACAACCGTCGACCGTGCAGTCGTTGCCGTCGTCGCACCTGGCCGTGCAAGTGTTATCGGTGCAATCAAGAAGCCCGGGTTCACACACACCGGCGTTGCAGACATCGTTCAAAGTGCACGCGTCGCCATCGTTGCAGGCATCGCCCGTCGAAGGAGTGTGCACACACCCGAGATGCTCATCGCAACTGTCTACCGTGCAGGGATCGCCGTCATTACAGTTGAGCACTCCCCCTTCTTGTCCGGCAGCCGTTAAAGGCGGCCACGGTATCTGGTCGGGCGCAATCGCTGGGGTTATGACATTGCCCTGGGAGTCGACAACCGCGGCCGCGCCGGGACTGTGGGGCCAGTGACTCAGTACGCGGGCTGCACCCCCCAGCGGTATGTCAACAGTGTCGCCGTCCAGGCGGGGGCCACGCTCCCTGGGATCCAAAGGATCCCAGGGAAAAGGATCCAGGCCAAGGGTCCCGAGCGGAAAATCAACCAGGCTCTCGCAGTCGACCACGCCGTCGCCGTCGGTGTCCACGCAGCCACCCGGGCCCAGGCGCCGGTCGAGATTCCAGGGAATACCGTCAAACTGAAAGGCAGTGCCTACACTAGTCAAAGTCACTTCGTCGAACTCGGGATGACCTATGCCTTGCGGAGAAAGATACTCACCGTGGACGGCCGGATTTCCGTTTATGTCGAGAACGCCGGAGCCGGCTGCGTTAACAACCGCCTGGTGGCGACTGACCATTATCATTTCGCGCGTTATCGGTGAGAACGCCGCGAATTCCTCGCCCAGGCTGCAGAAGGCTGAAGTCCTCAGCCCGGCGTTGAACTGGTTGGCGCAAAACGAACGTTTTGGGCCCACCCCGGTAATAAAATCAATGTCAAAAAGGATCTTGAATATGTTACCGCCGTTGCCTACAGAGCAGGTAACGTCCCCCGGCAGTACGGCGCCATCGAGCAGGAGCGGGTTCACTCCCATGCAAACGGTATGCGGATTCCCCACCGTGCTTAATATAATGCGCCCCTTGTTCTCGTTGGTCGCCGGATCGATGTCGAGTACCGACACGTCGATCTGCGACTCAAAACTGTCCATGCCTATGGCCATCCCCTTCAAGCGTGCGTTGGAAAAACCAGGAACGTCGCCTTCGACTTCAGCCACCAGCAGGTAGTCGGGCTGGCTGGGGTCATCCCGGGTAGTTGGAGCCAGCTCTATGACTATGGTGTGGGCGGAGAAGAACGTTACTCCGTTAACGGTCTCGAAGTTACCTTCTGCACCTATGGGGTCCCCCACCAACAGGGGCACGAAGCGCCTCGAATCCGGGACCACCCAGTTGGCGGTCGCGGGATCGAAGTCTTCCTTGTTGCTGGCCGGGCAAAGAGCGTCGCCCTCGCCAAACTCGTTGGACTGAGCGGTTACGACGTTTCCGTTCTCGTCGGTGAAATCCCGAGCAACCGTACTCGGTATGCACCAGGGTACACCCGTTAGATGGTTCAAGGTGTAGTTGGAAGGATCGTTGGTAAAGCGGACGTCAGGGCTGCAGTTGTTGATCACGTTGCCGCCGACGTCAACGGAGCAACCGGCACCGCGCTGCACCGTGTGTACGCCCTCGGGATCGTTCGGGCGTATCATCAGGCCCGTGGTCGGGTCGCCGGGAGTACCGTTGATGACCACGTAGCCCTCGTCGTAGTTGGCATAAGTAACCATGCCGGACTGTATGAAGCCGGTGGGCAGGCCACCGGGATTGCTAGCGGCTTTCATGATGAACATGTCGCCGATGATGATCCGGAAGTCCGGCTCGATGTTGGCCAGAATAACCGCCACGCTGCCCAGGTCACCGTTGGTACAGATGTCGGCCGAGGCCAGGCCGCTCTCACCAGTGGCCACGCAGGCCGCCGGGGCGTCGGCAAACAGCTGCTGCAAGCTCAGGCGGTTGGCCGGAAGATCTATCAGCAGGTTTTTCGGCACTATCGCGCTCTGCCCCGCAACGGTGATGATGCCCCCCGACCATGGATCGCTGGGATCATCGAGTATGAGGCTGTCGATATTACCGAGCATCTCTACTGCACCGGCTTCGCCTTGGCACAGGTTGATGTGCAAGCCGTCCTGCGGTGCGACAGCGCCGAGGTCTACCAACTGTTGGCTGGTGGCCTCCACGCTACCCATCGAAAGCGCAAGCAGAGTTGTTACTGTAAAAATTCCCGCGAATGCGAGCACACGCCTGTAGGCGCTTGATGCGGCAGTTCTCATTTTCTAAATATCCTCCCCGTAGAAAACATAAGGCCCCTTGCCTGGCTCGTTTGAGCCCGGTCTCGAGGCGATGGATTGAGGTTAGTCAAAAAAAACTTTTTCTGTCTGTCCCCCAAAGGGGTAAATCGTTAAGAACTGGACGGGTTTCCCGCTTTTGCGCTGGTGATTAAGACGCCCCCCCCCCGACGGGGGCGCGCGGCTTTCCCTGCGGCGGGAAAACTCCTACCCCGTGTGGGGGTGATTTTTCCCACCGACGAAAAACCCCCGGACGATGACTGACCGCCCGGGGGCAAGTTGGCTGAACGTGGGCCTGCTGCCTACTCGGTCGATGGCGGCACAGGCAACTCGCAGGCAAGCTCCAGGTCGGTGCCAACTGCTACGCGTAGCGCCATCAAGGCGTCGCTGGAGGTTACAGCTCCGCTGCCGTTGACATCACACAGGGCCAGCGGACAAAGCACGTCCATGCCCACCGCGTTCTGCAATATGCGCAGGGCATCTGACACACCCACCCAGCCGCTGGAGTCCGGGTCGCCACAGCATTCGGTCACCAGGTAAATACCTGAGCAGGAGCCGGCTCCGCACAGATCCTGGCCCGTGCATGGGTCGTCGTCGTCACAGCTGGTTGCGTTGTCGACAAACACGCAGCCCTCGGCCGGATCACAGCTGTCGTCGGTACAACCGTTCTCGTCCTCACACTGCCTCGTGTCGCCGGGCACGCAGCTGCCGTCAGCGCAGCTGTCTTCCAACGTACAGGCATTGCCGTCATCACAGTCAGCCTGGTTATCCACGCTATGGCAGCCAAGAACTGAGTCGCAAGCGTCGTCAGTGCATACGTTGCCGTCATCGCAGTCAGCGGCCGTTCCTGGTTGGCAGCTTCCAGCCGAGCACTGGTCGCTCACGGTACAGGCATCGCCGTCGTCGCAAGACGCCGCGTTGTCTTCGTTCACGCATCCCAACGCCGAATCGCAACGATCATCGGTACAACCGTTCTCGTCTTCGCAAAACGGGTCAGCGGCCACGTTCAGCAGGCTGTCGGTCTCCTCGTCGCAACTGTCGTCGGTGCAGGCAACGCCATCGTCGGGATCAGGGTCAGCGTTGTCCTGGCAGTCGGCGGTGGCATCACAGGTCTCTACGCCTGTGCAATACAGGCCGTCGTCGCAGTTTGAATCGTTGACGGCGTTGACCAGGGAGTCGGTTTCCTCGTCACAGCTGTCGTCAGTGCATTCCACGCCATCGTCGGGATCCGGGTCAGCGTTGTCCTGGCAGTCGGCAGTGGCATCGCAGGTCTCTACGCCCGTGCAATACAGGCCGTCGTCGCAGTTTGAATCGTTGACGGCGTTGACCAGGGAGTCGGTTTCCTCGTCGCAACTGTCGTCGGTGCAGGCAACGCCATCGTCGGGATCAGGGTCAGCGTTGTCCTGGCAGTCGGCGGTGGCATCGCAGGTCTCAATGCCGGTGCAGAACTGGCCATCGTCGCAATTTGAATCGTTGACGGCGTTGACGATAACGTCGTTGACCTCGTCACAGCTGTCGTCAGTGCAACCCACGCCGTCGTCTGCA